>Ga0256790_1000019_pt1 | contig 93113 bp, 72 predicted proteins | sample MC6MC0941MT_FD_190206 | JGI IMG/M metagenome (GOLD analysis project Ga0256790, IMG submission 190206) | Metatranscriptome of enriched soil aggregate microbial communities from Iowa State University, Ames, United States - MC6-MC0941-MT... | ecosystem: Environmental > Terrestrial > Soil >... | reverse complement strand
TTGTCCCGCAGTTGGTGTAAAGGTGTACGTACTGGTTGCGGTATTGCTGACCACGGCTGGTGACCAGGTACCGGTTATTCCATTATTAGATGTAGTCGGTAATACCGGTGCAGTACTGCCGCTGCATATGGCAGCAGGTATCGTAAACAGCGGTGTACTATTAGACGTTACGTTTATAGTTGCTGTAGTCGTTATTGCACATTGTCCTGCATTTGGCGTAAAGGTGTATGTACCTGATGTTGTATTGCTGACCAAGGCTGGTGACCAGGTACCTGTCATTCCATTATTAGATGTAGTCGGTAATACCGGTGCAGTACTACCGCTGCATATGGCACCCGGAGTAGTAAACAGGGGTGTAATATTAGACGTTACGCTTATCGTTGCTGTAGTCGCTGTAGCACATTGTCCCGCAGTTGGCGTAAAGGTGTATGTACTGGTTGCGGTATTGCTGACCAAGGCTGGTGACCAGGTACCGGTTATTCCATTATTAGAAGTAGTCAGTAATACCGGCGCAGTACTGCCGCTGCATATGGCAGCAGGTATCGTGAACAGCGGTGTAATATTGGGCAATACGGTGACCGTAACGGTGTCTCTAGGGCTTTCCAGAGCACAGTTACTCATCCCCTGGCTTACATACCAGTTATATGTTCCTGTAACTGCTGTATTCGGTGTTGGAGGTATTGCGGATGGAGTACCTCCGGTTGGAGTGGTGTACCATTTTAAATTCGTACCTGAAGAGGTAAGCGGAACAGGTGGCTGACCCTGGCAATACGTTACATCGTTACCTGTTGGAGCAGGAGGAGTCGGAGCTCCTGTAATATATACATTTTTAATGGAGTGCTCTGCCCACCAGCCTCCTGTACTTGCTGAAAAGCCGAAATACCCCGTCTGGCTTAAGTTGGCAGTTGCCGTCATTACAGGAGCATTGCCATCAAATGCTACAGTAACAGAGCCAAAGTAATATGTCAAAACACAGGTATGCCAGGCGCCATCATTAATAAAACTCTGATTAATAATATCTGGTGTCAGCTGACCAGTGGTAGAGCCTTCTATATAGTTAGCAGTTCCGTTTAAAAGACGCAAGGAAACGAGTGGATTATTTTGATTGCCATCATTATCCCAGGTATCCAATATTAATAATAAACCATTAGGATTATTAGGGAGCCCTAAGTTTTGACCCATAGTAAACCCCGTTGGCGGATTGGAAATGTAATAAAAGGCAATTCCATCTGCATATTTATTTCCACCAACATTAAAATCAAAACTGACCGTAAATTGAGAGCAATTGGTCAAATCTTGTGGAATACCATAATATATAGATCCAGCTTGCGAAGGAGAGTTCGATGTCAGCACGACAGTGTTGCTGCTTACTCCGGCGTTACCAGCCATAATCCAGCCCGTAGTATTAACCGGGTTTCCTGTTAATTGATAGTTGAAACCTTGCGCCCTGGCCCTAAAAATGGTACCAAACAGCGCTAAACATAAAAATAGGTGCTTCATAGATTGTAAGTGTTACTAATTAAATTTCACGGTTGGAATACACTGAAAATTAAGTTCATCTGACCTAACTTTAGTATAGGTACTATAGCTGTGGAATTCAGTATTGAAGCGCGGAAATACCGCTCCAATACTGAATTTGACATGATTATATAATGATTTAATACCGTCTAAAAGTAGGATAAAACAGTACAATTTTTAAACGATATTATTAAATGCGTATATATGATTGATTATTAATCTATATCATATAACAAGTAGCTTTTTTTTCTAAAAGAGCAAACATCGTAAATTGGAAAAACGGGGGTAATGTTCATTTTGCAAGAATGAATAACTACCCCCGTTTTAAACACTACAGGATGATAATGCTTCGCGAGGCAGCACTACATAATTACAGGAAAAAGTATGGGGATATTGGACTCAGGGGGTTCGACAGCTTAATGATGAGCGTGCATGTTTGAAGCAGATGCTCGTACAGTTCTGGGTAAACTATAACATCTTAATTTCGCTCAGTTATGTTTATACCAATGAAGCCGGCAAATTGCCGGCTTCATTGGTATAAACATAACTGACTATCCGCGTGTAGTAACCTTTTTTCTTCGTCCTTTTGTCCGGCAACAAAAGGACAAAAAATGCCTATGTTTGCATCAAGGCAAAAGGTAGTTACAAATAGGCTACTTAAATCATAATGCTAGACTTGTTTCCTTTAAGCGGATATTCAGTTAAATATATTTCAGCTTTTATCGCAGCAGCGTTACATCTCCCTTAAATGTTTTGGTAGTGCCATCCAGGAATACGATCGTGACGAGGTAGCAATACACATCCTGGCTCTGAAGCTGCCCTTTGAAGGTACCATCCCAGCCAATATTGACATGTGCGGTGGAAAACAGTAACTGTCCCCAGCGGTTCACAATCCTGAAATCGGTCAGCTGGTAACCATCGTCTACAGCCAGCACTGGCATAAATACATCGTTAACCCCATCTCCGTTAGGTGTAAAGGCATTAGGCATCATTACTTCCGGACGATATGGCCTTACGGCAAAGCTCACTTTGGCCGTATCGGTACAGCCCTCTTCGCTGGTGCCGGAAATGACTACAGTCATGCCCGTCGCTGCCTTAAAGCTCTGGGAGAGACTTTGCTGATCGGCAAAGGCACTGGCCGGGGTCCATGAATATACCGAGTATGATTGTCCGTCTGCACTATGCGTGCTGATCGTCACCTCCTGTCCTTCATAAGGATTGTCCAGGTTGATGCTGGCCTGCAGATCAAAATGTACAATACGGATATTGATGTCCCGGATCATACTGTCACAGCCATGCGATGTTTTGAAGGTATCTTTTACTAATGCATCCTGGGTATAGGTCACTCCATTGTATACAAAGTTGGCGCAACTGGTGGTATCAATAATCTGCGTGATATGGTATTCGGGATATACCGTAAGCTGTGTGGTACGATATATGCTGTCGCAACCATATATGGTATGCAGGGTATCCGATACGGTTGCATTGGCTGTATAAGTAACACCGTTAAAGGTAATACTGCCGCAGCTGGTCAGTGCCTGGCTGGTGGTTACCGGGTTTACGGCTACTACATTCAGGTTAAGGGTGACAATACTGTCACAACCATTAGCATTGACCAGTGTATCCTTTGCTGTATTATTAGGAGCAGTATACACTATGCCGTTAAAGGTATAGCTGTTACCCGCGCAGATGGTTGCCTGCTGTATGCCATAGGTTTTGGCATGTACTGCCAGGTTTAGGGTGATGATACTATCGCAGGCATTGGCATTCGGTACGGTGTCTTTGACCCCGCTTACAGATGCGGTATAGGTAATGCCGTTAAACGTGTAACTGTTCCCCTCGCAGATATGCACATTCCGGTTGCCGGTAAGGTATGGATTAATGACTATAGTCATCGTTGTGGGTGTAGCACATTGTCCCGGACTGGGTGTGAAGGTATACGTTGTCGTAGCCGTGTTATTTACAGCCGGACTCCAGATACCGCTGATGTTGTTATTTGATGTAGTGGGTAATGCAGCCAGTGGTGTATTGATACATACTGCGGGTATCTGGGTAAATGCCGGAACGGTAGGTGGATTCACCACAATGGTCATGGTTGTAGTGGTGGCGCATATGCCGGCAGCCGGTGTAAACGTATATGTCGTGGTGGCGGCATTATTCATGGCAGGTGTCCATACTCCGCTGATGCCATTATTGGACGTTACCGGTAAGGCTGCCAGCGGGCTTCCGGTACAGATCGGCGCCACCTGTGTGAATGTTGGTGTTACGTTCGGATTCACCGTAATGGTCATGGTGGTGTTGTTGGCACACTGACCAGCATTCGGGCTAAACGTATAGGTCGTCGTAGCAGCATTGTTCAGGGCCGGACTCCAGGTGCCGCTGATCCCGTTGGTCGAGGTCGCAGGTAAAGCTGATAGCGCACCTCCGCTACAGATAGGCCCTACCGGCGTAAATACCGGTGTAAGGATCGGGTTCACCACTATCGTCATGGTGGCCGGTATAGCACACTGTCCGGCCGATGGGGTGAATGTATAAGTTGTGGTTGCCGTATTGTTCAGTGCCGGTGCCCAGGTCCCGGTAATACTATTATTAGATGTGGATGGTAAAGGACTCAGTGTTGCTCCGGCACAGATGGGTGCTACCTGCGTAAATGCTGGTAGTATATTATTATTGATCTGTATGGTCATCGTCGCTGTAGTAGCGCACTGTCCTGCAGTTGGCGTGAAGGTATAAGTGGTGGTTACTGTATTGTTCAGTGCCGGGCTCCAGGTTCCGGTATAACCGTTCAGGGAGGTAGTCGGTAAGGGAGATAAAGTGGTACCTATACATACCGGTGGTACCTGGGTAAAGGTTGGGGTAATATTCGGATTGATCGTTACCGTCATTGTTGTGGTAGTCGCACACAGACCGGCATTCGGCGTAAAGGTATAGGTTGTGGTCGTACTGTTATTCCAGGCTGGCGCCCAGGTCCCGTTGATCCCGTTGGTGGAGGTATTGACTAATGGAGAAGCTGCTGTTCCCGCACATACCGGTGCCACCTGTGTAAATGCCGGTGTTACATTCGGATTAACAGTGATGGTCATACTTGCCGTTGTAGCACATAGCCCAGCTGTTGGGGTAAAAGTATAGGTTGTGGTAGTCGTATTATTTAAAGCCGGACTCCAGGTACCGCTAATGCCATTAGTAGAAGTAGTGGGTAACGCATTGAGTGTCCCCCCGGCACAGATAGGAGCTACCTGTATAAATATCGGGGCAACATTCGGGTTGACGGTAACGGTCATACTCGCTGTTGTAGCACATGAACCCGCGGTTGGGGTAAAGGTATAGGTTGTGGTGGCTGTATTATTTAAAGCCGGGCTCCAGGTACCGGTAATGTTATTAGTAGATGTCGTGGGCAGCGCTGCCAGTGTGCCTCCGGAACAGATGGGTGCAACTTGTGTAAATGTTGGCGTTACATTAGGGTTGACCGTAATAGTCATGCTTGCTGTTGTAGCACATGAACCTGCGGTCGGGGTAAAAGTATAAGTGGTGGTTGCGGTATTATTCAAAGCCGGGCTCCAGGTACCACTAATGCCATTCGTAGAAGTTGTTGGTAAAGCCGCCAGTGTACCCCCACTACATACGGGGGCAACCTGCGTGAATGCCGGTGTGATGGCCTGCTGGATATTCAGGTTGATGACAAAATTGGTATCACAGATATTGGCCCCGGTTACATTAATCGTATCGTAATTAGACTGTGTGGTAGCTCCGGCGGGAATCGTAAGACCGTTCCATGTTACAGGTAACTGATTGCTGCAATAGGAAAGCGTAATGGGCACATACGGATTCAGGTAATTTATATTCAGCGTATCATACAAGGTAGTGACTGTTGTGGAGTTACAGCCAATAGTACCGGTGTACTTGGCTATGTAATAATCTGTAGCAGTGTCGGTGGTAATGGACACACAGTTCGTGTTAGCATATGGCGTTGTGCTATTGCCTTTGTACCAGGTATAACTACCCCCTGGATTGAAGAACAGTACCGGTGCATAGGTGATACTGCTGGTGGTATAGGTACTGCCCGATGGGGTGAATCTTTGCGCTTCGGGTATGGTTACGGTCCAGGCTGCACTGGTGGGGCCTCTGCCCGCAATAAATACTCCCGATGCGGTAGTGGTACCCCGCACTCCCTGCACTCCTTTGCCTACAGCGGTAGTACTGGGCCAGCTGGTACAATTTTGCTTTTTATTGATGTGCATTTCAATCACATTGCTGGTCTCGTATAAGATCAGCTGATTGATCGTCTCCATACTGGTGCACTGGTAATACCCTACCCGACAGAACTCAACCACAAAGCGCCTGTTCGGGGCTTTGCCCGTTGTCATATACCGGATGGTACTGACCGGGTAAGTAGCCACATTCAGGTCCTGGAATGGGAACATGATTACATTATTCAGTTCTCCTGCTGTCTCTGCGCTGGCATATACATAGTCGCTGTGCTGACCTGCAAGTGCTGTATTGAAAGAGATGAAGTTATTGTCTGAAATAACGCACTGACTATAGCTTTGCCCGTAAAAAGTAAACGGAAAACCTATATTGATTACCGTAGAAAACTCATCATCAAAACTGATATTGGATAAGGTGCTGGAAGGGGTTGCCGCACACACATTAAATGTGGTGGCTTTACATACCGTTGTATCACTGATTGTAATATCCATCTGGGCATGGACGGTAAAGCTGCATATGAATAGCAGTATCCAGATTATACCATAGCAGCGTTTTGTCATATATGGAAGGGTATTTTTACACTTTTATACTCTATAAAGATATTATAATATGTTAAAAAGAAAGCATTTTTGAGGAGTATAAGTATCTTGAGCAGGTTAAAAAATGTTAATTAAAAAGGCCCCGTTCTCACAGGGCCTTTTTAATGTTTAAAGATTTATTTATCGGAGGAGTGTTACATCTCCTTTGTAGAATTTCTTCGTACCGTCCATCAGCACTATGGTTACTGCATAGAAATATACATCCTGGCTTTGCAGTGCCCCTTTAAAGGTACCGTCCCATCCTATATTGACATGTGACGTAGAGAACAGCAGCTGACCCCAGCGGTTGAAGATTCTGAAGTCTGTTAACTGGTATCCTCTGTCAATGCTCAGCACCGGCATGAACACATCGTTTTGCCCATCGCCGTTTGGTGTAAAGGCATTCGGGATCATAATCTCCGGCTGGTAAGGTCTTACTTTAAAGTCCACCACAGCTGTATCTCTACAACCTCCAGGGCCTACCCCGGTAATGATTACATGCTGTCCGGTTGTGGCGGTAAAGGTTTGAGACAATGCCGTCTGATCGCTAAAGAAGGAGAATGGTGTCCAGGAAATAACCGCATATGGCATGTTGCCGGAAGTCTGAATATGTACTTCTTCACCTTCATAAGGATCTTCTGGTGTTACCGTCGCCTGTAATTCAAAATTGATGATCTCAATATTAATGTTATTGATCAGGCTGTCGCAACCGTGTATGGTATATAAGGTATCTTTTACGGTAACACTTTCTGTGTAGGTAACCCCATTATATACCAGTTTGCCACAGGCTATAGTATCGATCGTTTGTCCGTAGTGATATTCCGGATATACCGTAATATTTGTCGTGCGGTACAGGCTGTCACAACCCAATTGGGTATGTAAGGTGTCATGTACCACCGCATTATTGTTATATGGTTGTCCGTTGAAATATACAGTACCACATCCTGTCAGGTTATAAGTAGCGCTGATCGGGTTAACCGGCACTACCGTTAAGTTCAGCGTAACAATACTGTCACAGCCATGACTGTTGATCAGTGTATCTTTCGCCGTACTGTTGGAGGTAGTATAGCTCACCCCGTTGAATACATAAGTATTACCCTGGCAGATGGTCGCCGTTTGGGTACCGTATGTTTTAGGATATACATTCAGGTTCAGGGTGATGATACTGTCACAGGCATTCTGGTTAGGAATAGTGTCTTTAACACCGTTTACAGAAGCGGTATAGCTGATACCGTTAAAGGTATAACTGCCGCCTTCGCACATAGATACATTGCGGGTGCCCGTCAGGTATGGATTAATGACGATGGTCATGGTGGTACTGCCAGAACATTGTCCGTTGCTCACAGGAGTAAAGGTGTAGGTTGTTGTAGCCATATTGTTTATGGCCGGAGACCATGTTCCGGTTACTCCGTTAGTAGATGTGGTAGCTAAGGGACTGATTGGCGTTCCTGCACAAACCGGGCCAACTTGCGTAAATACCGGTATTACATTCGGATTTACAGTAATCGTCATGGTTGTCGGTAAGGCACATTGGCCGGCAGCAGGAGTAAACGTATAAGTAGTTGTAGTTGTATTATTGATAGCAGGGCTCCAGCTACCGCTGATACCGTTGGTCGAAACCGTAGGTAAAGCCGCAAGCGGTGCACCGCTACAGATCGGATTCACCTGTACAAAAGCAGGTGTAGCACTCGGAGTAATCACAATCGTCATTGTAGTACTGATGGCACATTGTCCCGCAGCCGGCGTGAAGGTATAGGTAGTGGTCGCCATATTATTAATAGCCGGACTCCAGCTACCGTTAATACCATTCAGGGAAGTGGCGGGTAAAGCACTTATAGAAGTACCTGCACATACCGGCCCAACAGCTGTAAACGTTGGGGTCACTATCGGATTTACCGTAATGGTCATGGTAGTAGTTGTGGCACACTGTCCCGCTGTTGGCGTGAATGTATAGGTTGTGGTCGCTGTATTATTCAGCGCAGGTGCCCATGTACCACTGATACCATTAGTAGACGTTGTGGGTAAGGCATTTAACGTACCACCGCTACAGATCGGCGCCACTTGCGTGAATGCAGGTACCAGATTAGGATTCACCGTAATGGTCATGGTTGCCGCAGACGCACATTGTCCTGCAGTTGGGGTGAAGGTATAAGTAGTAGTCGCTGTATTGTTCAGTGCAGGTGCCCATGTACCGCTGACACCATTGGTAGACGTAGTGGGTAAGGCACTCAAGGTTGCTCCCGAACAGATCGGGGCTACTTGTGTGAATGCAGGTGCAACACTCGGATTCACCGTAATGGTCATGGTTGCAGTATTCGCACATTGTCCTGCAGCTGGTGTGAAAGTATAGGTAGTAGTCGTTGTGTTGTTCAGTGCTGGTGCCCATGTACCGCTGACACCATTGGTAGACGTAGTGGGTAAAGCACTTAATGTTGCGCCCGAACAGATCGGCCCTACTGCTGTAAACGTTGGGTTCACGATCGGGTTTACCGTAATAGTCATGGTCGTGGCCGTGGCACACTGTCCTGCTGTTGGCGTGAATGTATAGGTACTGGTCGCTGTATTATTCAGCGCAGGTGCCCATGTACCGGTAATACTATTGTTAGATGTGGTTGGTAACGGACTCAATGTTGCGCCCGCACACACAGGTGCTACTTGTGTAAAAGTAGGTGCCGTATTGTTATTTACCGCTATGGTCATGGTTGCCGTGCTGGCACATTGTCCTGCTGCTGGAGTAAACGTATAAGTTGTTGTCGCCGTATTGTTCAATGCAGGTGCCCATGTACCGCTGACACCATTGGTGGACGTAATAGGCAAAGGATTCAGGGTTGCTCCGGCACAGATTGAATTTACCTGGGTAAAGGCTGGTGTAACCAGAGGGTTTACCGTAATGGTCATGGTTGCAGTATTCGCACATTGGCCAGCCGTCGGCGTGAATGTATAGGTTGTAGTCGTTGTATTGTTCAGTGCAGGCGCCCAGGTACCGCTGACACCGTTGCCAGACGTAGTAGGCAAAGGACTTAATGTTGCGCCTGAACAGATCGGCCCTACTGCTGTAAACGTTGGTGTAACTACCGGGTTTACCGTAATGGTCATCGTAGTTGTATTCGCACATTGACCTGCTGTTGGCGTGAATGTATAGGTTGTAGTCGTTGTATTATTCAGCGCCGGTGCCCATGTACCGGTAATACTATTAGTAGATGTGGTTGGTAAAGCACTTAATGTTGCGCCCGCACAGATCGGTGCCACTTGTGTAAAGGTTGGCGTCGTATTGTTGTTTACCGCAATGGTCATGGTTGCCGTGGTCGCACACTGCCCTGCTGTTGGCGTGAACGTATAAGTCGTTGTCGCCGTATTGTTCAGCGCAGGTGCCCAGGTACCACTGATACCATTGGTAGATGTAGTAGGCAATGCCGCCAGCGGTGCACCTGCACAGATAGCAGGGACCTGGGTAAAGGCCGGTAACACCTGAGGATTTACCGTAATGGTCATCTGGGCAGGATCGGCACATTGAGTCGTATCCGGGATAAAGGTATAGGTTGTGGTCGCCGTATTGTTCATAGCCGGACTCCAGCTACCGGTAATACCATTGTTGGAAGTAGCCGGCAACGGACTTAATGTACTACCCGCACAGATCGGAGCCACTTGTGTAAATACAGGGTTCACAATCGGGTTCACTACGATGGTCATAGTAGTCGTCGTAGCACACTGTCCCGGGTTAGGCGTAAAAGTATAGGTAGTGGTCACATTACTGTTGGCTACCGGGCTCCAGGTACCATGTACACCATTCAGAGAGGTAGTCGGTATCGGATTGATCTTGGTACCTAAACATACTGATGGCTCCTGGGCGAACTGTGGTACCACGACCGGATTTACCGTAATAGTCATGGTTGTAACAGCAGCACACTGTCCGGCAGTGGGTGTAAAGGTATAGGTAGTGGTCGTATTGTTGTTTATAGCCGGGCTCCAGGTACCAGTGATACCATTGTTAGAGGTTGTAGGCAATGCCGCCAGCGGTGCACCTGCACAGATAGCAGGGACCTGGGTAAATAATGGTGTTGCACTGTTTACGACAATCGTCATCGTTGCAGTAGCAGCACATTGTCCCGCAGTCGGCGTAAAGGTGTATGTCGTTGTTGCATTATTGTTGATCGTCGCCGGACTCCATGTACCGGTTACACCATTGTTGGAGGTTGTGGGTAACGGAGCGACTGTAGCTCCCTGGCATATAGGTCCTACCTGTGTGAATGAAGGCACAGTGCTGTTTACAACTACCGTAAGGCTTACATTACCGGTCGCACATTGTCCCGGATTAGCCGTAAAGGTATAGGTAGTCGTAGCTGTATTGTTCCATGCCGGGATCCAGGTGCCACTGATCCCGTTGGTAGAGGTTGCTGGCAATGGATTAGCCGCACCGTAACATACTGCTGCTATCGGATTAAAGGTCGGTACGACACTATTTACCGTCACGGTCATCGTGGTATTGATGGCACATTGTCCGGGTTCAGATATAAAGATATAGGTGGTGGTTGCTGTATTATTCCATGCCGGACTCCAGTCACCGTTAATACCGTTGGTAGAGGTTGGCGGTAGCGGATTAGGTGTGCTGCCATAACAAGCCGGTGGAACGGCATTGAAGGTAGGCGTGATGGTATTGGGTAATACCGCAATGGTCATTGTAGTGGTATCGGCACACTGTCCGGGATTCGGGGTAAAAGTATAAGTAGTAGTCGCACCACTGTTAGGGGCCGGGCTCCAGGTACCGCTAAATCCATTATTGGAAGTGGTCGGTAATGGCATAAGTACACCACCGAGACATACAGCCGGCACCTGTGTAAAGGTAGGCTCCAGGATCGGCAATACTTGTATGGTCATAGTTGTAGGCACCGCACATTGCCCGGTATCCGGTGTAAAGGTATACGTTGTCGTAGCCTGGTTATTCATAGCCGGACTCCAGCTACCGTGTATATTATTGGTAGATGTGGTGGGTAATGCACCTAATGGTCCTCCGATACAAATAGGATCTACCTGGTTAAAGGTAGGCACCGTATTGTTATTGATCTGTATGTACATGACCGCTGGCAAGGCACAAGGGTGAGATGTAGCATGGAATGTATAGGTTCCAGATGTAGTATTACTTATCGGCGAAGGTGTCCAAAAACCGGTTATACCATTGGCAGATGTGTTGGACAGTGGCGGTATCGTACTGCCAATACAATATGGCGGGTATTGACCAAAAAGTGGTTGTATATTCGGTCTCACTGCTATGATCATCGTCACCGGTACCGCACAGGTACCAGCGTTCGGGGTAAAAGTATAGGTAGTGGTCGCAGTATTATTGATAGCCGGACTCCAGGTACCGCTGATTCCGTTATTGGAGGTGGTCGGTAATGGATTTACTGTTGCACCGGAACATACTGTGTCTACCTGCGTAAAAGCAGGAGTAACAGCCGGAGTAATATTCAGGTTTACCGTAAAGGTAGTATCGCAGGTGCCTCCGGTGACCAGTACAGTACCAAAGTTATTCTGACTGGTAGTACCTGCAGGAATGGTCAATCCATTCCATGTAACGGGCAGTTGATTGCTGCAATAGGTAAGCGTTTTGGTTGCAGTGATATTATTATGATGTACAAAAACAGTATCCTGCGCCGTCATGGTAACACTGGAATTACAGCCGATGGTACCGCTATACACCGCCACATAATAGTTTACAGCCGGATTGGTCGTAATACTGACACAGTTGGTCGTTGCAAATGGTGTACTGCTACCCTGGGCATACCAGGCAAATGTTCCGCCCGGGTTAAAGAAGGGTTCCTGGTTATAGCCGATATTACTTACCGTATAGCTTGAGCTGCCGGATGGTGTGAAACGCATACCTTCTCCGGATGCAGTCCAGGTACTACTTGCAGGCCCCCTGCCCGCAGCAAATACCGCAGTTGCATTTGAAGTGGCACGTACGCCCTGCACTCCTTTTCCAACCGAAGTGCCGATTGGCCAGGTGGCACATTCCAGTTTCTGTGCAATATGCATATCAATAGTATTCGTGCCCTCACTCAGTATCAGCTGATCAGTAGCCGTAATACCATTGCAACTATAGTAAGCCACATTACAAAACTCAATGATAAACTTCCTGTTTGGTGCAGTACCTATGGTTTTATAACGAATTATACCATTGCTGTTAGAAGGGTTCAGATCCTGGAAAGGAAACATGATCACATTATCCAGCTGACCGGCGCCTAAGGCATCCTGGTACTTAAACAGGCTCACCTGTCCTGCCAGACTGGTATTAAAGGAGATAAAATTGTTGTCTGAAATAACCAGTTGCGTAAACGTTTGGCCGTAAAATGTAAATGGAAAGCCAATACTGATCGCTGATGAAAACTTGTCATCCATGTCAATGTTTGGCAATGTGCTGGCCGGTGGTGTCGCGCAAACCGAAAATGTTGTTGTCTTACAAACCGTAGTGTCCGTAACCGTCATGCCTAGTTGTGCCTTAGAAGAAAAACATACCAGGCAAAACAATACTAGTAAATGTAGATGCTTTGCCATACCCCTGTAAAATGTAGTTGAAAAAATGTTAAAACCTTAATATGTTAAAGTTCTATAAATTTACAACACATATATAGCAATGTCAATTATGTTTGCGTTAAGTGGGGCATTTTCGCAAAGAAAATGAGCGGAGTTAACCTATGTTAACCAGTTTTGTTAACCATTGTTAATTAATCAGATAGCTTACCCTTCTTCAACAAAAAATGAGGCTGATAAGTCAGGAACAGACTATAGTTGTAGTTAAGCTTCTGATAGTTAAGATCATAGAAAGGTTCAAGGCGTATATCAAGATCAATCTCCTTCATGACCTTACGCTGGTATGCCAGGCCGAGGGTAATCAGCTTTCGCTCCGGAACCAGTAAATCCGGCTTGTTGGGATTAAAGCTCTGGGACTGAAATAATACTCCTCCTTTTGGTGATATAAACTGTTTACCCTGCCAGTAGCTGAATGTAGTATAAAATCCTCCCTTGAAGCGCACATTGGCATTGGCATAAATACCAGAACCATTACGGTAAGGCATATCACTGTTACCTGCAAGATCTTTATAGTAGAGATAATAGGCATTTGCACCTATTCCTTTGACCACATTTCCTGATGTAAGTTTATAGGACCAGTCCAGACCAGCCGCTGCATTAAACAGGGTTACCGTCGGTGCACTGGTTGTATCCCACTGGCCCCCGTTATGGCTGGCCAGCAATTGAACCGGTATACTGAACCGGTGCGCCTTATCTCTGGAGGATAATTTAATACGGGTATGATTTCCCACGGTAAAGCGCTCGTTATAGTTTACCCCGTAATACTGTTGCTTTTGCCAGTCTACCCAAAGGTCCGTGTAGATGTATTTTTTATCGGCTTTCAATTGGATACCATGTTCCTGGTAGTCGGACATTAATCTTTCATACCCATACATAGGATCTATCATGCCATGGCTGATGTTACCCGAGAGGTTACCGAAAGTGAGGCTATAGCCATTACGATGCAAGTCCAGCTGGTACCAGGGGGCCACCTTAACCAGGCCATCGGTGCCGAAATCTTTTTTGAGGTATACCCCGCCCTGTAGGCTTACATGCTTATTAGGCTTATAAGTGAGGGCAAAAGTATTCTGGGTACCGAATAAGGTATACCCGCTCAGCGAAGGCAGGAAATACTCATTATTCTTGAAAAAATTATTTGAGTACACGCTGAAGTACAATCCGTCATCCAGTTTTCGAAGCGTGCGCATATCCAGTTGTTCCTGTTTGTTACTGATCTGGGCATGTGCCAGTGAGGAGCCGGATAACAGCAGCAATATTGCATAAAAGCGTGTACTCATGTATTTCAGTTAAGCTTGGTTGTCTTTAACAATATATTTTCTCCATTTCTCGATCACCGCAACCATATCGTCCGGCAGTTCGGAGCTGAAGATCATTTGCTCCCCGGTAGCAGGATGCACAAATCCCAGTTCTTTGGCATGTAATGCCTGACGCGGCATTAATTTGAAACAGTTCTCTACAAACTGTTTGTATTTGGAATAAACCGTTCCTTTTACAATACGGTCTCCGCCATACGTTTCATCATTAAACAGCGGGTGGCCTATCAGGCGGCTGTGTACACGGATCTGGTGTGTACGGCCAGTCTCCAGTCTGAACTCCAGCAGAGAAACGTAGTGGAATTGTTCCAGTACTTTATAGTGCGTTACGGCATGCTTACCATAGTCTCCGTCAGGGAAGGCATCCATCTTCTTACGGAAGCGCATATTGCGACCGATGTTTGCGGTAATCGTACCTTCCGGCTGTTCGAAATGTCCCCATGCCAGCGCGATATAACGACGGTGGATGGTATGCGCCTGAAACTGCAAAGACAGGTGCTTGGCTGCTGCTTCATTTTTAGCCACAAGGATCAGGCCGCTCGTATCTTTATCAATACGGTGTACCAGCCCTACCCTCGGCAGCTCTATAATGCGGCCCTTATCTTCCGGAGGATTCAGGTACCAGGCTACACCATTGACCAGCGTACCGGAATAGTTACCGCTGCCCGGATGCACCACTATACCGGCTTGTTTATTGATCACCAGTACATCATCATCTTCATAGACAATTTCCAGGTCCATCGGTTCCGGTATAATATCGGTACGGTCCGGACGGCGGTTGTCAAAAACAACAACTTCCATGCCTGGTTTTACCTTAAAATTAGATTTTACCGTTTTGCCGTCAACCAGTACATGGCCTTCGTCAATAGCAATCTGCACCTTGTTCCGCGTAGCACCTTCCACACGATTCATGACGAATTTATCTACACGCAGGGGTTCCTGCCCTTTATCAACTATTATACGGAGCCGTTCCTCCAACTCCTGTTCCTGTTCGCCGTCTTCACTTTCCGTTAATTCCTCGTCTTCCCATTCTTCGGTATGCATACATTCAAAAATTTAAACCGCGAAAATACAACATCTATATTAGTTAAAAATTTATAAAATCACAATATTAGTTCCATCGGGCTGTTTTATTTACTATTTTCGCTGTTGAATGAAAAAAATGTTCGCCATATTAATGCTGTTTATGTACAGCCTGTCCGTTTCCGGATCGGTGGTACAAATGCATTTCTGTGGGCAGGAAATTGAGTCGATCAGTTTCCTGGAGTCTACCAAGTCCTGCTGTTGTGCTGTTGAGGCAAAAGATAAATCTGCGGATCAGCAGATCAACAAACAGGATAAAGACTGCTGCGATAATGTAGCCATTTCGCTCAAGATAAATGCCGACCAGCATGTAGAGGCTGCAAAGCAGTTACAATTACTGCAGACTGTAGCCAATGTGCCACCATTACTGCATTATGCTGTATACGAAGCACCTTGTGTGGCCGGTGTCGAGCAGGCATCATATGATGCCAATGCTCCTCCTCCAGGACTATGGCAGAACATTCCTTTATATAAATTGTTTCAGCGCATTGTGTATTACGGTTAAGGCTTCTATTGAATGTTTATTATTCATTTGAATCTATTACTAACCCGATACATAATTATTAAACGATGAAACAGTCTATCATAGCCTTAACGGCCCTATTTACAATATATTCCTCTCCGATCTCCTCATTTGCACAGGAGTCTTCAAAGATCAAATCCGAAACCATTAAGGTAAAAGGCGTATGCAGTATGTGTAAAAAACGTATTGAAGATGCCGCGTACATTAAAGGCGTTAAACGTGCCGATTGGGATCAGAAAACCCAGGAACTGAAACTGGTATATAATACAGACAAAACCGATCTGAAAACAATCGAGCAAAGTATCGCCCGCAAAGGACACGATGCCGGAGCTATACTGGCCGATAAAGATCAGTACAAAAAACTGCCTTCCTGCTGCGCATATAATGATGGTGCTGAATGCGCCCATTAATGCATAAAGCAATCCCATTAAGCTTTGTCTTTGCCCTGGGTTTATCAGGTACAGTCAGCCAGGCATCTGCGCAGGATGCAGTGGCGGACACGGTCGTAGCTATGCAAACGGTTACGGGCCATGTATTTGATGCTCAGCAGAAAGATGGTATGGTCGGTGTGACCATACATACTCCGGATAATCGTCACCACCAGGTTACCGACGAGAACGGTGCCTTTACCATACTGGTACCAACCGGTACCAGCCAGCTGATCTTTAGCTTTATGGGCTATCGCACAGAAACGGTTTCCCTAACTACAGGTGCCACTGCTATAGATGTGCATATGCAGGAAGCCAGTGTTCATGAAGGTAAAGAGTTGGGTACGGTAGAAGTGACCAGTCGCCGTAAGACCACCGAGATTGGCCTGAGCGGCGCTATGAAAGTAGAAAAGATCGGCAGCGGCGAACTGATGAAGGCTGCCTGCTGTAACCTGAGCGAAAGTTTTGAAACTACCCCGTCTGTGGATGTCGGATTTACCGATGCCGTAAGTGGCTATAAGCAGATCCAGATGCTGGGTCTGGCGGGAGCATATACAACATTTACCAGAGAGAATATCCCCGATATACGCGGACTGGCATCCATTACCGGCCTTAGCTTTACCCCGGGAACATTTGTAGAAAGCATGCAGCTGAGCAAAGGTACCGGTAGTGTGGTGAATGGTTATGAGGGTACTGCCGGTCAGATCAATGTGGAATGGATCAAACCATTTGAAGATAAGGCCCCTAAATGGCTGATCAATGGCTACCAGAGTACACAGGGTCGTTCTGAAGGCAACCTGGTCTATAATCATAATTTCAACAAACATTTAAGCACCAGTGTGCTGCTTCACGGCCGTTCCGACTGGATGAAGGTGGACATGAACAATGATGGTTTCCTGGACAATCCGAGAGGCAATAACTTTGTCGGCAGTAACCGCTGGTTCTATTTCGGAGACCGTGGCCTCGAAATCCAGGGCGGCATTAAAGTCGTAAACCTGAACACCATTGGCGGACAGACTGCATACACCGAGGGTACCCCACAGGTAGCCGGTAATCCATGGGGTTATGAAAACAAGGTGAATCGACTGGAAGGCTGGGCCAAAATCGGTAAAGTATTCCCGGCAAAGCCTTATAAAAGTATGGGGTTACAGCTTGCCGCAACCATTCATGAACAGGATAACCAATATGGTGCCCGTAGCTACAATGGCCGTCAGCAAAGCTTTTACGCCAACTATATCTACCAGACTATAATCAACAATACTAATCATACGGTTAAAGGTGGAGCCAGTGCACAATATGATGCCTACCAGGAAACGTTTACCGGTACTCCCCTGAAACGTACTGAAGTGGTACCGGGGGTATTTGCAGAATATGCGTATAAGTACCTGAACAAATTCAATATGGTAGCCGGACTGAGGGCCGATTACCACAATATCTTCGGGGCTTTTCTTACTCCTCGTCTGCACCTGCGCTATGCACCGGCAGAAAATACGGCCATTCGTGCTTCTGTAGGAAGAGCACAGCGTACAGCCAATTTTCTGACAGAGAATATGGGCCTGATGGCTTCTTCCCGTGCATTTATGATCAATGGTAATGATATCAGTACCTTAAACAGTAATGCTTACCCATTCAAGCCGGAAGTGGCCTGGAATATGGGACTGAACCTTACCCAGAAATTCAGACTGAACTACCGCGATGGCAGCTTCGGCGTTGATTATTATTTTACCGATTTTACCAACCAGATCGTGGTAGATATGGAGGAGTATAACAAGGTAAACTTCTATAACCTGAATGGCAGATCTTATTCGCACAGCATACAGGCGCAGCTGGATTATGAGCTGATCCGCAACCTCGATGTCCGCCTGGCTTATCGTTTTTATGATATCAAAACCCAGTACAACAGCGGACTGAAGGAGAAACCGCTGGTGGCGGCCAAAAGAGCCTTTGCCAATATCGGTTACCGTACCCGCAATGAATGGAAATTTGACTATACCGTGCAATGGATCGGAACCAAACGTGTACCGCAGAGATACAACGATCATGAGCAACATGTTCATAGTTCGGATTATTCGCCCAGCTACTGGATGATGAATGCACAGATCAACAAATCATTCAAAGAGGGTAAATATGAGGTATACCTGGGTATGGAGAACATCGGTAATATCATGCAGCATCCGCTGATTACCGACGCATCCAATCCTTTTGGCAATAACTTCGATGCCTCACTGGTATGGGGTTCAGGAATGGGCAGAAATATCTATGCCGGTTTCCGACTTAATCTGAAATAGTGTACACATTGAATGCCAGCTATATCCTCTGTATTACAGTAACTGTAGCAATCAATATTATAAGAATAAGATTCTATAGCACAAACCAGGCTCATTTCTGAGCCTGGTTTGTGCTATCAGCCCCTGTATTACCAATATATTATCATACCGGGATGCCTGCTTTATAAAAAATAAGATAAATTTGCTCAAATGTTGAACATGAGAAAAGTTGTGATGACCCTTATCCTGGGGGCATTTTTATATCCTTTTACCCTTTCTGCACAAACCGAAAATTCACCGGAACTGCAGCAAATCATTACTAGCGCAGGAAAATTCCTGTCTCAGAATGATTTTGATAATGCCGCTGCCATGTATACACAGGCCATCCGTATGGCACCGGAAAATGTAGCCCTGCGCCGGGATCTGGCCTATACTTACTTCCTGAAGAAAGACCTGGACCGTGCCAAACAGACGATCGAACCGGTATTGAATTCTCCTTCTGCAGATGAGCAGACCTTCCAGCTGGGCGCTGCTATTGAGCAAGCCAACGGAAATTTTGCCAAAGCAAAGAAAATTGTATCCTCCGGGCTGGAAAAATTTCCCAATTCTGGCTTATTGTATAATATGAAAGGCAATCTGCTGATTGTAGATGCGAAGAATAACAGCAGTGCTTTAAAGGAATGGAACACCGGTATTCAAAAAGAGCCTGCCTACCCTACCAATTATTATAATGCTGCCAAGGCATACTTCCAGAACGGAGAGTATATGTGGGCCCTCATTTATGCCGAAACATTTATTAACCTAGAACCGTATACGGCTAAGACAATTGATATGAAGCGCATGCTGCTGGACGGATATAAAAAAGTATTCAGCCAGATGAGCGATAATACCCTGCCAGAATTTAACAGCAGCAAATCGACTCAGAAGCAGAAGAACGATTTTGCAGGTGCCTTTAAGCAATCTATTAATACCAATATTTCTACCATCAGCGATGGATTTGATGTAGACAACCTTACGATGCTGCGAACCAGATTCCTGGTGTACTGGAACACGCATTTCGCACAGCAATACCCTCAATCATTATATACCTACCAGACCCGTATTGTAAAGAACGGTCATTTCAATGCCTATAATCAATGGTTGTTTGGAGCGGTAGATAATTCTCAGAATTTTACCGCCTGGGCTACACAGTTCAAAGATGCGATTAAAAGTTTTGAGATGTGGAAGCAAAGCAACCCTTACCTGCCTGATGTGGCAGATGAGCATCCGGCCAAATAATTTTAAGCTTATGGCATATTATTGAATATGCTTTATTACTTTTGCAAAAATTTTTCAGATAACTATGGAATTTAATCCTTGGCACAATGTAAGCTATGGCGATAAAGCGCCTGAAATAGTAGATGCGATCATCGAGATCCCAAGAGGATCCAGAGCAAAATATGAATTAGATAAAGATTCTGGTATGTTGCGCCTGGACAGAGTATTGTACCACTCTGTATATTATCCGCATAACTATGGTTTTATCCCTAAGACTTACTGCGATGATAACGATCCGTTGGATGTACTGGTACTGTCTCAGGTAGATATCCACCCGATGTGTATCGTTTCTGCCAAGATCATTGGTGTAATGCGCATGGTGGATCAGGGTGAGGCTGATGATAAACTGATCGCAGTTTGCGAAAAAGACATGAGCGTTGCACACATCAACGATATCAGCGAATTACCGGCGCACTTACTGAAAGAAGTAAAACAATTCTTCGAAGAGTACAAGCGCCTGGAGAATAAAGAGGTAGTGATCCAGGACTTCCATGGTGCAGAGAAAGCACGTGAGATCCTGCAACAAGCGATCGCTGACTATAATGTAAAGTTTGGTAAATAATTCTTTTACATAAATAAGAAGTCCCGGAACAATTGTTCCGGGACTTCTTATTTATGGTCATTTTCTTTCATTTATAACCAGGCGATAGTATCTTGTTGCTCAAAAAACAAGCCGATGATCCGCTCTGTACTTTTAGCGACTATATTAAGCCTGGGAAGCCTGTCTGCGGTGAGGGCTCATGCAACTGCCTATACGGTTACTGCAAATGAACCCGGATTTACAGAACCTATGCCGGAAGCGGTTTACTGGAAACTGATCGAAGCATCTCTGCAGCATACCGAAACGCTGGAAGACCAGGAAGAGTACCTGTCAGAAGCCCTGGAAGCAATGATGCCGGAGCAGCTGGCCGGCTTCAAACTGCGTACCGATCAGTTATTGATGGATAGCTACAGTTCACCTTTATGGTGTGCAGCCTACCTGATGAAAGGAGGTTGCGGAGAAGAGGACTTCACCTTCTTTCGCTGCTGGCTGATCTCGCGCGGACAAAAGATCTATACCATAGGCATACAGCATCCCGATGATATTGCCTTTGCCGTGCAGACCAATATCAACAGTGCATTCGACTTTGAAGCCTTACAAACCTTACCTGAAGCGATTTTTAAGAAGAAAACAGACCAGGAACTCAATACCGCAATTGATTACACCCAGGTACATACCCGCCCGGAAGATTATCCGTCACTGGAGATCAACTGGAGAGAGCAGGTACCGGGTACTATGCAGGCGATATGCCCTAAACTGTATCAGCTGTTCTGGGAGCAGCAGTAAATGGGAACCTTTCATAATAAAAAAACGCAGTACGAGATGTACTGCGTTTTTTATTATGAAAGGTTTTACTTACCCTTAATCGTATTCCAGGTTTCAAACAGAATATCCTGTGAGGGGCGATCAGCCGGCATTTCGCTCAGCGGCTCGCAGGCGCGCCAGTGCTGTTGCATATCCAGTGGCAGGCTTTGGTATAATTGAGTACCTTTTGTTTTCCAGGCAATCATATCATCACTCACTTCTTTAATGATTTTAGCCGGATTACCGACTACCAGGCTTCTGCGGGGAATGATGGTATTGGCATTGATAAAGGATAATGCACCTACAATGCTCTCCTCGCCTACCTCTACATCATCCATAATCACCGCATTCATCCCGATCAGGCAGTTGCGGCCGATATGCGCACCATGTATAATGGCCCCGTGACCGATATGAGCACTTTCATCCAGCTTAACCGTAACACCGGGAAACATATGTATCGTACAGTTTTCCTGTACATTACAACCATCGGCAATCTCAATACCACCCCAGTCGCCGCGCAGCGCCGCTCCCGGTCCGATGTATACATCTTTACCAATAATTACATTGCCGGTTACAATCGCCTGTGGGTGTACAAAGGCTGTAGGATGTACCACCGGTATAAAACCTTTGAATTCGTATATCATACGCTATGAATCTTTTTTAATGGCATTTAAAATGTTCGAAGGGCTCTTTACAGTCCAGGCAACGGTACATCGATTTACAACTCGTAGCTCCGAAGCGGCTGACCAATTCGGTATGCGCACTGCCGCAACGCGGACAAGCCACTTCATCTTCTTCGAACAGACCCAGGTCATCTTTTGAGCCACGCACCGGCGGCACAATATTCAGGGCCAGCATTTTAGCACGACCACTTTCCGTGATCCAGTCTGTAGTCCAGGCCGGACTTAACTGCTGTTCGATATGCACCTGCTTTACCCCTCTGCCCAGTAAGGTCATCCGTATTTGCATGGCAATAATATCCATAGCCGGACAACCGCTGTAGGTTGGTGTAATCATAACCCTGACGGTATCATCATTGACTACAGTCACCTCCCTGAGTATGCCCATCTCGGCAATGCTCACCGTAGGGATTTCCGGGTCGGTCACTGTTTCCAGCCAGGATTCTATCTGCTCCTTAGACCACATATTAGTTTACTTCTACAATTAAGAATTTCAGGTACTGTGTATTCGGCACGTTCCATACAATCGGGTGATCGGCAGCCTGGGTTTGCCAGGTTACCTGTCTGATCTGCTTTTTGGCATCTTTAGCCGCAGCTTCGATTGTTTTCAGGAACATATCCGGCGGTACCAGGTTGGTACAGGATGCCGTTACCAGGAAACCACCAGGCTTCAGTAGCTTCATACCACGCAGGTTGATCTCTTTATAACCCGTTACGGCTTTCTGAATATTGGCACGGCTCTTGGTAAATGCCGGAGGATCCAGCATCACCGTATCAAAGCGTCTGCCTTCTTTCACCCATTTCTTCAGTACATCAAATGCGTTTACACATTCAAATGAACAGATATCACTAAAGCCATTCAGTTCAGCATTGCGTCTTGCAGTATCAATGGCCTTGTCTGAAATATCCAGTCCCAGTACACTTTTGGCACCATAACGAGCGGCATGGTTGGCAAAGGTTCCGGTATAACAGAACGCCTCTAAAACCTCTGCATCTTTCACCACAGGGGCAATAGCGCGGCGGTTATCCTGCTGATCGAGGAAGTAACCTGTTTTCTGTCCGTTTACGATATCTACATGGAATTTCAGGCCGTTTTCGTTGATGATGATATTGGTATCAAACGGATCGCTCAGGAAGCCTTTTACCTGCTCCATGCCCTCCAGTTCGCGTACCGGCACATCATTTCTTTCATAAATACCCTTCGGCTTGAAAATAGTGTTCAAAGCCTTTACAATAGCACCTTTCCAGCGTTCGATACCCAGAGACATTGTCTGGATTACGAAATAATCATTGAATTTATCAATGATCAGTGCGGGTAAATCATCTGCCTCTCCGAAGATCAGGCGACAGTTTTCGATATAGCCCAGGCGCTGGCGGTAAGCCCAGGCCTTTTGTATTTTATGTAAAAAGAATTCGTCATTGATCTCTTCCTGCTTGCGGGTCAGCAGGCGTACTTTTATCTGCGATAAAGGATTGATATACCCTTTACCTACAAAAGAACCATTAGAAGAAAATACATCCACAATATCTCCCGATTCATAAGCACCTACTTCATCTCCGATCTCATTGTTAAAAATCCAGGGGTGTCCGTCTGCGATTCTGCTGCTGATCTTTTTGTTTAGAAAAATTTTGGCCATATCGCAAAATTACGTGAAATAAGCGAGTTGCAGGGGATTACTTATGATAAAAAAACGCCAATAGCTATAGTGCTATTGGCGTTTGCAATGATATCATAAAGCCGTTTTATAATTTACCGGCCTTCATATTATTCAATACTTCTTCCATCTCATCCAGACCGTCTGTTACTTCAGCAGCTTTCAGTAATTCGATGGCGGCAGTCTCCTGTTTAATCGCCTCTTCCTTCTCTCCATTGGCAAACAAAAGGTGTGCATAGGTATCCATACACGCGGCACGCATAGAAGGATTGCTGGTCCCGATCAGGTCTACCGATCTTTTGCTCCATTGCAATGCTGTTTTGTATTGTGCCTGATTTTTGCTTTCGTAAATGTTCCAGGCCAGTTCATTCAGGTCATTTGCTGCATTGAAAGAAACCATATTATTGATCATAGGGTTTTGCTCCAGTACGCGTGCAATCTGTACCTGTTGCTGTTCTGCCGGAACATTAGCTGCAATCATCTGGTTCTTCATAGAAGCAATAGTCTCCCCTTTCTTCACCTCATCGTCATTGGCATATGCCTCAGCAGTTCGGTTACTCAGGAATTGTCCTTTCTCCATACTGAATTTCTGCATAGCGGCCTTATCTCCTTTTGCTCTGTAGAAATATTCGCGGTAGAACATCATATCTGCATCCGGCGTTTTACTGCTGCGCTCCACTATAGGACGTACCGTAGCATCGAAGCGGGCGATAGCGCCTTCCTTACCTAATTTCTCCGCAGTAGGCACCAGCAAAGTACTGGTGAAATTGTTGAAGAAATCAGGCACTTCTTTTGACTTCAGTGCATTGATCTTATCTGCATTATCAGACAGTAATACATAAGCCTTGTTATCTACTGTTTGGATGTTGTCGGCCAGGTAAACCAGGTCTTTATCAGCCGGGTTTTTAGCATTGACATATTTGGTCACATATTTATCCAGGGCAGCATCATTTTCTTTACCCAGGCGTTTCGCTTTCTGCAGGTACTGCGTCAGGAAGTCTTTTGTCTCAGAACCTTTTTTAAAGCTAACTGCGTACCAGTCCCAGTTATGCGGATCTTTGTTTTCTTCAATAGCCACATCTGCATTTTGCAGGAATCCGTTCAGATCGCTGATGCCCATACTGGTATAGACTACAGAACCATCAGGTTTCAGGTACAGACTGGTTGGGTAGCCACTCACATTATACTTCTGTGCAACCTGTATACCCTCTCCCTTTTCAGCATCTATTTTATAATTGACAAAAGCTGTGTTGTATTTGTCTCCGGCTTCTTTGGTCGGAAAAAATTCTTTGGCCATTTTCTTGCAGGGACCACACCAGGTGGTGTATACATCTACAAAGACAATCTTATTTTCTTTCTTAGCTTTAGCTAATGCTTCTGTAAAAGTACCTTCTTCAAATTTTATACCCTGTGCCCAGAGCATAAACGGACTGGCCGTTGCCAGAAGCAGGCTGAATATGGTTTTTCTCATGTGATTCAATATTGTATAATGATTGTGGTATACACACAATATTACGGAATTTAAACCATTTCTGCAGGCTTAACTTCTTTCAGGTACATCGCTTTTAAACGGTCGTAGAACGGATGCTTGTCGGCAAAGCTGGCAATCACATTGGCAATGATTGCACCCAGCAAAAGGAAAAAGATCACACTGTGGCGGTCCGTCATTTCGAAAATGATAATGGCAGAGGTAAACGGTGCCCTGGTTACCCCGGTCAGGAATGCAGTCATACCAATCAGAATCAGCAGATTGGCCTCCGGCCCGGTAAAATGCATCCATTCTGCAAGGAAAGCACCTATTGATGCTCCGGAGCTGAGTGATGGGGCAAATACACCACCGGCACCACCAAAACTGAATGAAGCGATAAGACCATTCATCCGCACAAAAGGGGTATACCATTCTACGGACTTGTTGCTCGTGAACAAAGTACGTTCCATTAATTCCTTACCAGAACCCATGGCCTCTGTGCCCAGAAAGAATATAAAAGTGGCGACAAACAGACCACAAAAAATAACTATTGCCACCTGTTGCCAGGTGCGGGTAAATCGCCTGAGCAACTGCATCACTTTGAGCAGGAGTACACACATTTTACTGCCGAAAAATCCGGCGACAATAGCCGTAACGATTACTCCGGCTGTCAGCAACCATTCACTGCTATCCAATTTAGGATAACCCAGGTACAGATAAGATCCGCCCAGTCCCTGCGCTGTTAATCCCGCTACAATAACGGCAATAAACAGGGGCGATTTATAGTGCTTGACATGGAATTTGGAAAGCTCTTCTATAGCAAAAATAATACCGCCCAATGGTGTATTAAAGGCCGCTGCGAGGCCAGATGCTGCACCGGCAATAAGGATATTGCTTTGAGATATGGGAGGCCACCATTTGGGAAGCCATTTGTGTACCTGGTAAAAAATAGAACTGGCAATCTGTATCGTAGGGCCTTCGCGACCGGCTATTCCTCCACCGACTACCTTAACCGCACTGGACAAGATCTTTACAATGATGATGCGCAGGCTCAGAAAACGTTGAATGAGTTTTCGTTCCTGTGGTTTGCGTAGTTCAACTGCAGCCATCACCTGCGGAATGCCACTACCCTTTGCATAAGGGGCAAAACGGCGTACCAGCCACCAGGAGAGCAAAAAGCATATGGGCGTGACTGCGAAAATCAGGTATTTATTCAGCCGGAACAGGTATCCCGATAAGGCTTCGGAATAGCTGAATACTTTACTGTACAGCACGGCAACTATACCGGTCGCCAGAGAGGCTACCAGGAAAGGAATAAACTGGAGCAACTGCGTTTTAAGGCGTGTATTGGTTTCTGTTGTGCGATCGTATAAATCTTTAAGATAACGCCTGCTATACGCCACAGCAGCATTATTCTTTAGTCGGATGATTGTTCTTAAATGTTTTATGTTCAAAACAAGCAGCGTTTTCTTTAAAGATTAGAAAGTATATGAAATAATAAATGCCCGAAACCGGGCACTTATTTATTTATGATTAAAGTATTTCTTTTAATTTCTCTATTACTGTGTCGATTTCTGCTGTGGTATTGTGTTTGCAGAAAGAGAATCTCACCGGTACCCTGTCGCTGCCCGGATCAATACAGTTGATCACATGGCTGCCCACACTGGCACCACTGGAGCAGGCGCTACCGCCGGATACGCAGATGCCGGCCATATCAAGGCTCATCAGCAGCATTTCCGATTTTTCTGTTTTAGGGAAAGAAGCATTCAGTACCGTGTACAGAGATTGTCCGTCCCAGTCACCATTGAAAGATACATCGCCAAGCTGCTGCGGCAATTGCTCTGCCATATATTTCTTCAGGCTGCGGATATAAGTAGAATCCTGTTCATAGGTTTCTGTAGCCATTTGTAAGGCTTTGGCAAAACCTACAATACCGTAAAGGTTCTCGGTACCGGCACGCATGTTACGCTCCTGGCCACCACCGTTGATCATTGGCTTGATGCTTACTTCATCACTGATATACAGGATACCTACACCTTTCGGTCCGTGAAATTTATGTCCTGCACCGGTAGCAAAGTGTACATTGATCTGTGACAGATCTATCGGGTAGTGACCTACTGTTTGCACGGTATCGCAGTGGAATACGGCATCATGCGCTCTACAGATCTCCCCTACTTCCTGTATTGGCAGTAAGTTTCCGATCTCATTATTGGCATGCATCAGGGTTACTAATGTTCTGCCTTCGGTATGTGCAGCTAATAAATTACGTAAAGAATCCAGGTCTACATGTCCGGTTGGAAGAATGGTTACATAAGACACTTTAATGCCCTGATGTGCCCAGTATTCTGCACAGTGCAGTGTAGCGTGGTGCTCGATCGGCGAAGTAATGATATGATTACAGCCCAGATCACGAATCGCTGCACGGATAGCAGTATTGCTGCTTTCTGTACCTCCTGAAGTGAAAAATATATTACCTGGTTTGGTATGTAGTATTTTAGCAACGGTTTTTCTGGCCGATTCAATGCCCATTTTACTCTCTCGCCCATAAGAATAGATAGAACTAGGGTTACCGAACTTCTCCGTAAGAAAAGGGAGCATTTCTTCTAATACTTTGGGATCCAGCGCAGTAGTAGCTGCGTTGTCGAAATAAATACGTTGCATAATTAAAAAATAATGGCCAAAGTTACAAAAAACCACTTATTTCCCCATAGTCTTTTCTGCGCTTTGATATTTTTTTAAGAAGTCTTGATGAACTGCAGGTTTCGCTGCACCCCTTTCCATTTGGAACGCTTGATCGGAGAATGTTTGAGCAATACTTTAAAGAAGTCTTCGTCCAGCTGCTCCCAGTCGCCTGTAGTGAAATTGAGAATTTCTGGTATAGGGGCAAAACGCTCTTCAGTATGGGGACTGGAAAAACGGTTCCAGGGGCATACATCCTGGCACACATCACAACCGAACATCCAGTTCTGGAAGGTTCCGGATAGCTCATCAGGAATCAGCTCGTCCTTCAGCTCAATAGTAAGGTATGAGATACATTTATTGGCATCAATCACCGACGGAGATACGATGGCCTGTGTGGGGCAAGCGTCCAGGCAACGGGTACAGGTGCCGCAGAAATCCTTTGCATACGGATCGTCATAATCCAGTTCCAGATCCACGATCAGCGTAGCCAGAAAGTAAAAAGAACCTGATGATTTGGTAATGAGGTTTGCATTTTTCCCGATCCAGCCCAACCCGCTCTTTTGCGCCCAACGGCGCTCCAGCACCGGGGCACTGTCTACAAATCCCCTCCCCTCTACCTCACCCACCTGTTCCCGTAATCCGGCCAGGAAGGCATGTAATTTGGCCCTGATCACCTCATGATAATCCTGCCCGAAAGCATATTTGGCTATTTTGGGCGCATCTGCAGACTGCTGCGCTTCAGGATAATAATTCATCATCAGTGTGATAACAGATCGGGCACCCGGAACCAGTAGTTTGGGATTGGTCCTTAGATCGAAATTGCGCTCCATATAGCTCATCCCTGCATGGTAGCCCTTGTTCAGCCAGGCTTCCAGCCTGCGGGCATCCTCATCCAGGTGCTGTGCCTGTGCAATACCACAGTAATCAAATCCCAGCTGTTTGCTGAGTTGTTTTACCTTTCGGGTATATTCACTGATGGTCGTCGCCTGCATATCTCCTGCAAAAATAATCAGAGATTGTCAATATACCCTAATTAACAAAAATGATTGATACTCAATTTGCCAAATCTGTACCTTTGTGTCTTTTTCTAAATTATTTTCTGTGAGCTTTGCACGAACCTTTTTGGCGAAGAATGAGTCGCTGAAGAACAAAGAGTTCCTCTACTACCTGGTCATCCGTTTCGGGCTGATCTTTGCACTAAGCCTGCAGTTTACCGTTATTACCTATTGGATTTACCAGATTACCGGGCATAGCAAAGTAGCCCTGGCTATGGTGGGCCTTGCAGAAGTAATACCGGTAATAGGCAGCTCTTTTTTTGCCGGTTACCTGGTCGATCTCCGGGAGAAGCGCAAGCTGATGATCCAGATCATTACAGCTTATATCTTCCTTGGTGCTGGGCTTTTATACCTTTCCACACCTGTTGCGGCAGCGCACCTGACGCATGATCTGCGGATAGTCCTTATTTACCTCGTGATCTTCCTGGGTGGTATTATCCGTGCATTTTTGGGACCTACTTCTTTCTCACTGGTCAGTCTGCTGATTCCCAAGAGCCAGTACCCTAACGGGGTGAGCTGGGCCAGTATGGCCTGGCAATTAGGTGCTGTGCTGGGCCCGCTGATATCGGGCGCTATCATTGCTTTATCAGGACCCATCACCGGTATGACTACCGTGGTGATTATAGAATTATTACTGCTCTTACCCGCAATCGGCATCAAACCCAAACCTATTCTTCAGAAAGAGCGAGAGCCGGTGCTGAAAAGCATTGGCGAAGGTTTACGTTTCGTATTCAAAACACCGACCTTACTGGGTGCACAATTACTGGATATGTTCTCTGTATTATTCGGAGGGGCCATTGCCTTACTACCGGCTATTCAGCAGGAGCTGTTCCCGGCAGACGGCAGCTTTTTCAGCGGAGCGACGGCCTTTGGTGTATTGCGCTCTGCGACCGGCATAGGCTCCTTACTGACGCTGGGCATACTCGCTTTTCTTCCCTTAAAAACCAATCCGGGCAAAAAGCTTTTTGCCTGTGTCGCGGGCTTCGGGCTCTGTATTATCGGCTTTGGCTTGTCTACCAATTTCTTTCTTTCCTTCTTCTGCATCCTGCTCTCCGGTATGTTTGACGGGGTAAGTGTGGTGATCAGGAGCACCATCCTGCAACTGGTTACACCGGACGAAATGCGTGGACGGGTGGCCTCTGTAAACAGCATGTTTATCAGTTCCTCCAATGAGCTGGGCGATTTTGAAAGCGGGATGATGGCCAGCTGGCTGGGCACGGTACCCGCTATTGTGACCGGAGGTTGTATTACCTTACTGATTGTTGCAATAACCTATTTCAGAACGCCACAGCTACGTAACTTCAAATTCGAAGAACATCACGAATAGTACTTGCCTTTAGATACTTAAACGATATTGAACAAAACGGGAGTGATATTCATCGCTCCCGTTTTGCAAATGGCCTAAATACAATTCCGGCATGAAACCCAAGCCAGGACTTATCATAAGAAGGTTTATCCATACTGATTGTGGTCTGCAACTGATAAGGTGTTTTAAATATTTCAAAACCAGAAGGATCACTGATACCCAGTTTAGGCGGCAAGCTGTTCAGCGCAATTGCCTGATCGCCGGCTCCGAAGTAAAACCATGTACGCATATGGTTAAACACAATACCGACCTGCAGTCCGACTGTTTTGCTGAGTGCATATTCATACACCAGGCCGGCTTTAAAAAGATTAGCCTCGCTGCGGACAGCATCTTCTATACGTACCGTCGTCAGTGAATCCGGTGGAATGATGGAATCATAAAAGACGGCTGTGCTGGCTTTAGGCTGCCCCCAGCTCGTATACAAGCGTATCGCACTTTTATCATCTAGTTCCTGCCGGTAACCTATTCCATAACGCAGATGCGCACCAGTATTGCGGTATGCATAAGACAGGGAAATATACAGGCCGTTTGTACCGACAGATAATTGCGGATTCAGGTAAAATAATTCATCGGCATACAACATTGCTTCTGCAAAAGGACGCAATCCTAGTGCCAGTCGGAATGGTGCCGCTTTTAAGGGTCTGGAGCGAAACAGTTCACGGGTGTTCACACTGCTTTCAGCAAGTGCTGTTGCGCCTGCCGAAACAATCTCTGAACTGCTGTCAGCAAGCATATGCACACTGGGTTCCCAGATCAGCGGGCCAATGAATGCTTCCGGGCTGATGGCTGTTTTTAATACTATGGTATCCCGGGGCAGATCTGTTTTTACTATTGCAGCAACGTTTTTACGTCGTGCCTTTTTCCTGCCTTTTGTTTTATACAGCACAATGTGCTTGCCTACTATGTGGTGTCCGATATGGTATTGCTTCCGGAGATGGGTAAACAGCTGATCCATGTCCGTGTATTGTCCTTTCAGTACGATAACCATATCTCCATTCAATGCTTTGGCATTGTAAGAAAAGGAAAGTTGCTTTTGGTGCCTGACCTCCTGCATCAGTCCATAAAGTGTGTACCTGCCTTTAGGCAGATTGACCACTTTATTGGCCAGGTATACCTGCGCATGTATGCTCAGTGTAAACAGACAGCAAAAAATAAGGCTAATGATATAACGCATAGGATCAGTACAGGGAATAAACAGTGTCGTTTTCTTTTTTAACCTTGCAGGAAATAGTGGCACTCAGCATCTGCAGCACATCCTCTATACCGGCATGATCCGCTACCAGGTCTATCCGCTCCTCTTTGAGTGCCGCTTTGCTGATACGGATGGTATAGCCCAGTCGCTGCTGTATGATCTGTACGGCTTCTTCTAAGGAGATATTCCGCAGGTTAAAGTCGGCATAAGGGGCAAACTTTGCCGGTGGCATCAAGCGTATATATTGCCCTGCTGCCAGCAGAATTGTGTCGGAGGGCATATACAAGGCTACGGTTCCTTCCTGTACCCGTACCACAACACTATCATTAGTATTGCTCAGCAGGAAACGCGTGCCGATATCCTCCAGGCTCAGCGTATCATTCAGGTGTAAGAACAGTCCTTGTCCTTCCTTGTGGCTGATGCTAAACTCACCTGTGCCGGTAAATCCTGCATCTATGGTATTGTCTTTTACAGTGAATGCAATGGCACTACCTGTTTTACAGTCTATGCGGTGATCGCTGTTCAGCAGTATGCTTGTATCAATAGCAAAAAAGTGGGTTTCACCTTGTGTAAGGTATGGTCCGCTGCGCTTTTGGCTGATGAAATACCAGGTGCACAGTAATGCGGGTATCAGTATAGCAGCTGCAATTTTCGCTATAGCAAAACGGCGCTTTTTCGGAGCCGTTGCCACATTACCCTCCGGCAGCATCGCCTTTAACTGACCCAGTGCATGCTCCGGATCGGCCTGCTGGTATTGGTCCTGCTGGTTCCAGGTCTGAAACAATTGGTCGAAGTACTCTTTATGACGCAAGTCCGCAGCACACCAGTCATCGATGAGCATCGCTTCTTCCGGACTGGCTTTGCCATCCAGGTACTTCAGCAGGAGTTCAAAACTTACTTGCGGCATATAAACAATATAAATAGCATAGTGGTAATAGTAGATTGCGGTTGCCCCTGCAGGAAGGAGCGAATGAGCTTAAGGGCTTTGGATATATGTCCTTCTACCGTTTTGGTAGAGATATGCAGTTCTTCAGCAATCTCTTCATATTTCTTATGCTCCATGCGGCTCTTCTCAAATACAATACGGCATTGCGGTGGCAGACTATCCAGGATCTCATTGGCCATACGGTAAAATTCGGTGCGGGTATGCTGGTCGATCAGTTCCTCTTCTTTATTAGGAGTAGATTGCTGCTGTGCAGAGAAGTTCCGGCCAAGTGTCTCCTGCCGGCTGCTGTTTCTGATCTGTTTCAGTGCATGGTTATGAATACTTTTGTATAGATACGCTCTTGCATTCTGCACCTCCTTATCCTCTTGTATACACACATGATAATAGTTCAGGAACACATCCTGGGTGATATCCTGTGCCAGGGCCGAATCTTTAACAATCGTAAAGGCATAACGATATAAAGATTCAAAATGCTGTTTGTATATATGTTCAAAATCAGGCAAGGGTATGGATAAGAGGTTGATAACAAAACTAACAAAATATTCTTATGTTCCTATATGTGTTCACATACCCATCGTTATGTTAATATTTTTTGAAATTAAATTGTGTACAATTTAATTTCAAAAAATATATTAATTTTGCCTTGAAGATTAAAAGAAATGATGATGCAGGAAGCCCTTCTTTTAGAGAACCAGGTATGTTTTCCCATTTATGCCTTATCCCGGCAGATTATTCAATACTACCGCCCTATGCTGGATGAGCTGGATATTACCTATCCGCAGTATCTGGTAATGATGGTTTTATGGGAGCACGATACCCAAACGGTTAACCAGCTGGGCACGCTGCTGAAACTGGATAGCGGCACCCTTACTCCACTGCTGAAAAGACTGGAGCTGAAAGGATTTATCCTGCGCAAGAGAAGTAAGGCAGATGAACGTGTAGTGAATATCAGTTTGACGGCATCAGGAAGGGAGATGGAAGAAAAGGCCTGTTCAATTCCGCATCAGATGCTGGAAAGTATGGGATTGAGTCTTGATGAACTGCAGCAATTGAAACAACTGGCAGAAAAAATGTTACACAAATAAACAAATTCACAAATAAAACATTGATAAATGAAAACATTGTATACAGCAGTAGCTACTGCAAAAGGAGGCCGAAACGGCGAGGTGCGCACCGATAATGGTGTACTGGATCTGACTGTTAGAATGCCTAAAGAACTGGGTGGTGCCAATAACGACCATACCAACCCGGAACAATTATTTGCTGCTGGTTACGCCGCTTGTTTTGATAGTGCATTGAACAGAGTGATCCAGATGAGCGGTACTACTACCGGTGAGACAAGTGTAATGGCAAAAGTGAGCATTGGTCAGATTGGTAATGGCGCATTCGGACTGGCAGCCAACCTGGAGATCAATATTCCCGGTGTAAGCCACGAAGAAGCGCAAATGCTGGCCGATAAAGCCCATCAGATTTGTCCTTACTCTAATGCTACCCGTAATAATATGGATGTATTAATCACCGTAACCAATAACTAAAAACATATATCCTATGCTGTCTGTCATCGCCAATATATTAGTTGCCGTCGTAGCCCTGGAACACCTGTACATCCTGTGGATGGAGATGTTTGCCTGGGAAACAGCCGGAAAAAAGACGTTTAAAAGTGCCTTGCCGGAAGCCCTGTTCAAACCCACAAAAGGCCTGGCTGCCAATCAGGGTTTGTATAACGGATTTCTTGCTGCTGGACTGATCTGGTCATTACTGATCTCCGATCCTGTCTGGTCGGTTAATGTAGGTATCTTCTTCCTTTCCTGTGTGATTGTCGCGGGTCTATATGGTGCTATTTCCGCAACAAAAAAGATATTTTTCGTACAGGCATTACCAGCCATACTGGCTTTAGTGTTTGTATTACTGGCCAGATAAGCGTGTTACTATAATAGAGGTTATATTAGGGGTTAGTATACCGGTCGTCCTTGTGGTGGCCGGTATTGTTTTATACCAGAGCCGGCTCCAGGGTAAACAGTGTTACCTCGGGCCTTACATTAAACCGCACAGGCCACAGGTGCCCCAGTGCTCGGTTGATGTATAGGGTACGTTCCTTTTCCAGTTCAATCTTACCGGAAGTGTACCTTTTGTTCTTTACCGGAAGGATCAACGGATCCAGAAAAGGTGGCCTGGCCTGCCCGCCATGTGTATGTCCGGCCAGTATCCATCCTTTATAATCATTCCAGATATTCAGGTCGCAAACATCCGGGTTGTGGCACAATACAATACCGGCTTGCTCCGGATTATATGCACCCATCACTTTGCCCGGATCGAAACATGGTCCCCAGTAATCATCGAAGCCTATAAAGTTAAGTCCTGCATATTCCTGCTGCTCATTGCGCAGCATATGAATGCCCAGTTGCTGCAATAATGCAGCGACCTCATTACCTACCTCTTTCTCTGAAAATTTTTTGCCGTAATCATGGTTCCCCATAATACCCAAAGTGCCCAGACGGCCTTTTGGTGCATGCTGCATCACCTCTTCCAGGGAATGAAACAATACCTTATCCTTATATGTACTGACATAATCTCCTGTAAAGACCACAAAATCGGGCTGCAATGCCTGTGCTTCTTTGAAGGTTTTAATGATATAGTCGTAGTTAAACCGTTTGCCGATATGAATATCACTGATCTGCATCAGTGTCTTCCCTGCAAGTTCCGCTGGCAGATTTCGCACCGGCATGGGCAGTTTCACCCAATCTACCCAATAGGGTTCTACCTGCCATGAATATAAGCCCAGCCCTAATCCGCCGGCACCAAGAGCCAGGCAGTAACGCATAAATTTTCTGCGGTTCATCATAAAGTATATCAGCAAATCTGTATAAAGATAACGGGTACACAGTTGTTTCATTATATACAGCGCAAAAAATAGACAATATATCAGAGTAGCACAAGGGGTAACTTTTCCATTAGACAAAAACTTAAAAAAAATACCACTTCAGAGCAAGGGTATTTTTTATCATCGGGGTCATAGGGACAAATCACAGCCCCATGTATCACTATTTATTAAGAGTGCTCCCCCGCCCTGTATTGATCGAACTCAGCGTACGCCTGCGCAGTATTTTAGAATTACTGTATCAGGGCAATCGTTTTACCGATCCGATCAATGGTAAATCATACCGCAGCTTCCTGCCTTACGGACAGGTCGCACAAACCAAACGTCATAATGTACTGGCCCCCGGCACGCTTTCACTGGAGCGGCACCGGCTCATGTGGTTATATCTGCAGCAGGAAACCGATTTTTTCACTTCCTCCGCTAAAGTATTACATATTGCACCGGAACAGTGTTTTTACAAACGGTTCCGCAAGCTGAAGCAAGAACAATATATTACTGCAGATTATAACTCGCCTATTGCAGATATACACTTCGACCTTCATCATGCCCCATTTGAGGACAATAGCTTTGAGGTGATTTTCTGTAATCATGTACTGGAGCATGTTGAGGATGATAAACAATGTATGCAGGAGCTATACCGTATAATGAAGCCGGGAGGCTGGGCAATATTGCAGGTACCTGTCGATTATCATAATGCATTCACATTGGAAGATGAACGGTATAATACCGATGAATTAAGGGAAATACATTACTGGCAGAAAGATCATGTACGCCTGTATGGCCGGGATTATCCCGATAAGCTACGGGCTGCGGGCTTCTCCGTTGAGGAGAACGACCTGGTCAGCAGGCTTGATCCAGCACTGGTAGAACAGTATCGCCTGGATCGTAAGGAGATCCTGTATATCGCCCGGAAGTAATCGTGTTGTATATAAAAAATGAGGAGTCAAAGTAGATACTTTGACTCCTTTTTCATTTACTCCTCTAATAAATTATGGTTAGCCGCCATAAAAGTTATTTTGTTACCATCACACAGCTCTGTTTTGATCTGTAAAGAAGAATAATCACTTCATACTTAGAATAGCATTATACTTAAATCTGTAAAGTTTAACCGCTTACACAATACTATATGCCAAAGGCGTGCCACAATTCATTTTATCTTACAATCAATCATTTACAAAGATGACAATATTATATTTGTTCCATTTTCAGGAATGATATTCTGTGTTCTGGAAAATATGCTTTGTATTCATAAACGTTTAGTACAAAAAATAAAGCATCGGAGTAGACACTCCGACGCATATGCATTTACCTCCTCTATGATTATGGCCTGAGCCATAAAAGCTTTTAACAAATCATACAGCTCTGTTTTGATCTGTAAAGAAGAAATAGGTTATAAAACTTCAAATAAACACCCTCCTATTGAAATCTGTAAAGTTTACAACTGATAACATATTAGTATATGCCAAAGCCATGCCACAATTCATAATATTTGATAATCATCTATTTATAAAAAGATTACACTATCATGTGTTCCATTTCCGGGAACCAGGTTCTGTACTTTGGAAAATGAATATTAGGTGCATCCTTACGGTATACAAAGATCGCCGGAGAGAATACTCCGGCGATTGCTACGCAACTATAGGTTATGGTTTACATATGCGCTTTTAAGGTAATATCCGGTTCTAAATGAACCATTAAAAAAAAATGCGTCGAAGTAGACACTTCGACGCCCTTGCATTTACTCCTCTATGTATTATGGATTACCCATAAAATCTTTTTGATACACATCATACAGCGCTGTCCTGATCTGTAAAGAAGAATTGTTTTACTTCATACTTCAATTCTTAAATCTGTAAAGAAAGCTTACATAACCGCTTATATAGTAGTATATACCAAAGCCGTGCCAAACTCCATTTATATTGACAATCAATAAGTTTTAGTTTTACTATTTACAAATATGTTCCATATTCCGGAATGTATTTCTCTATAAAGGAAAAAGGATAAATCATTGTGTTTCACCATATCGCATAAAAAAAGCGTCAAAGTGGAAACTTTGACGCTTGCATTTACTCCTCTATGTATTATGGTTTGCCATAAAATTTCTTTAGATACAGATCACACAGCTCCGTTTTGATCCGCAAAGAAGAATAATAAAAAATTGCTTCATACTTCAAATAAATCATACAACCCACATTCAAAATCTGTAATTTGATGTCTTTGCTCAGTTAAGCATATACCAATTCCGTGCCAAACATTAAATCATTTGATAATTAACAACTTAGAAATTAACTATATATTCATTTGTTCCATTTTCTGGAAAAATTTTCTATATTCTGGAAAAACAATCGTTAATATAAAGTATATGCACTACTTTTATATATAGATAGATGAATAAAAAATGAGTAAAGGAAAATTTAAGATTTTTATAGTGGATGATGACCCTTGGTACGGGGAGATGCTGGAGTATTATTTATCCATGAACCCCGAGTATGAATTGTGTCGTTATACCACCGCCAAAGAGTGTCTGTCCAACCTGCACCAGAAGCCGGGGCTAATCACCCTGGACTATGGTTTGCCGGATGGTAATGGCACTACAGTACTGAAAAAAATACTGCAGACTGATGACACCATTCCGGTAGTCATCATCAGTGCACAGGAAGATATCAGTACAGCCATCGGCCTGCTCAGGGCCGGGGCCAGAGACTATATTCCCAAAGATGAACATACTAAAGACCTGCTCTGGAATGCGGTGATTCGCATACGCGAGCACCAGGAATTAAAAGAAGAGGTAGATCACCTGAAACAGGAGCTGGGACAGCGTTTCAGCCCCGATAAAATGATCAAAGGGAATAGTACTGCCATGCAGAAAGTGTTCCAGATGATGGAAAAAGCAAGGCATACCAATATCAATGTATCTATTTCCGGAGAGACCGGTACCGGTAAGGAAGTAGTAGCCAAAGCGATACACTATAATTCCAACCGGAACAGTAAATCTTTCGTGGCAGTGAATATGGCTGCGATCCCTAAAGAGCTGATCGAAAGTGAACTCTTCGGTCACGAAAAAGGATCCTTTACCGGTGCAGTAGCCCGTAAGATCGGCCGCTTTGAACAAGCACACCAGGGCACACTTTTCCTGGACGAAATTGCGGAACTGGACCTTAGTCTGCAAGCCAAACTGCTGCGGGTGATACAGGAGCGCGAACTGGTACGTGTAGGCGGCAATGAGCGCATCAAACTGGATGTAAGAATCATTACCGCAACGCACAGAGACCTGGCGCAGGCTGTACAGGAAGATACATTCAGAGAGGATCTGTATTACAGACTCATTGGCCTGCCCCTTACCCTGCCTCCGCTGCGGGATCGGGAGAGCGATATCATTCTCTTAGCCAAGTCTTTCCTGGAAGAGTTTTGTAAAGCCAACAAATTACCGGCATTAACGATTAATACCGCTGCCAAAAATAAGCTTATGAGTTATCCATATCCCGGTAATGTACGTGAGCTGAAAGCCATAATGGAACTCGCTGCGGTCATGTCCTCCGATGGGGAAATACGGGAAGAAGATATTACCTTTACGCCTGTTGGCACCTCAAAGAGAGGCCTGATCTATGAGGAGAAGACTTTGCAGGAATATACGATTGATATTATTTCGGCCTATCTGCGCAAGTATGATAATAATGTAGTGCGGGTTGCGGATAAACTGGATATTGGCAAATCTACTATCTACAAATTGATCAAGGACAAAGCCATCGTTATTTAATAAACGTTGTTAATACTTATACCTCCAATGATCGTAGAACGCTACTTATATCATTCAGGAAAGTGGGCCGGCAAAGATAAGCAGGCTTTGGACCCCGATTCTGTACAACTTGTCCTGGCATTCAGTGCCAAAGAATATTTATTGGAAGGTGACCGTTACCATGAGCTTCGGAAAATGTTTCCGAATGCAGAAATTGTTATCTGCTCTACTGCCGGCGAAATATTCGGTACTGAAGTGTATGAAAACAGTATTGCTGCAGTAGCTATACGATTTTCTACTACACTGATCAAAACAAGGTCGATTACGATTGCTGACGGAGAAAGTAGTTATGCGGCCGGTCTGCGTCTACTGGAATCCTTTCCCAAAGAGGACCTTACAGCCTTTTTAGTATTATCTGACGGAAGCAAAGTAAATGGCAGTGAATTAACGAAAGCCTTAAATCATATTGCCATTAAGAACGTATCGGTTACGGGCGGACTGGCCGGAGACGGCAATCGCTTCAAGGATACATTAGTTGGATTGAATGAACAACCTAAAGAAGGTGTGATCACCGGTATCGGTTTTTACGGTCCTGATCTGCAGGTGGCTCATGGCTCCGGAGGCGGGTTTGAGACTTTTGGCCTGGAAAAGAAAGTGACAGGATCGAAAGCTAATATCCTGTATGAAATCGACGGAAAAAATGCTTTGGAATTATATAAAAAATATTTAGGCCCTGAGGCCGAACTCTTACCCGGTGCGGCTCTGCTCTTTCCGCTTTCGGTAACTTTACCGGAGACGGGAGAGCAGGTGGTGCGTACTATTTTATCTATAGATCAGGAAGAAGGATCTATGACCTTTGCCGGAGATATACCTCTGGGTGCGAATGTCCGCTTTATGCGGGCCAATTTCGACAAGATCATATTCTCTGCCGGGTCGGCCGCCAGACAAGCGCAGGCTATGCATAAAGAAGTGCCGCAACTGGCATTACTGATCAGTTGCGTAGGACGAAAACTGATCCTGAAGGACCGTACCGAAGAGGGTCCGGAAGCGATCAATGATGTTTTCGGAGGAAAAACACCCATCATAGGTTTTTACTCTTACGGGGAGATCGCTCCTCTGCTCCAGCATGGCCCCTGCAGCCTGCATAATCAAACAATGACTATAACAACCTTTTATGAAGCTGAATAAATTACTGCAAAGGCAATTGAATAAATACCTGCCGGAGTCCTGCAAGGACAAAGAGGAATTGCAGGCATTTATTCAGGCAGTACATAATTCTTATGAGTCTTTTGAACGGGATCTGCAGCTTTCCGAAAGGGCATTCCGTATTACAGAAGAAGAATACCTGAGTGTCAATGATCAGCTGAAACATGAACTTGAAGTAAAGAACGATTCTATACAACAGCTACGCTCAGCACTGGTTTCACTTAAGGGAGATCAGCCTATGTCCGGCGATGGTACATCAGAGGTCTCCGATCTGGCCAACTTCCTGACCGAAGAGATCAAGCGCCGCGTAGAGACAGAGAAACAACTGGAGACGCAACGCGCTTTTTATGAGCGCATTCTGAACCAGATCCCGGCAGACATTGCTATCATAGATGCCGATCACCGTTACCTGTTTATCAACCCAAGTGCGATCAAGAATGAAGAGATTCGTAAATGGATTATCGGTAAGACCGAGATAGAATATGCTGAATACCGCGGCCGACCTGTAGAGTATGTTGCAGAACGTATGCAGCGCTTTAATGAAACCATAAAAGGTGGCGTGCGCAGAGAATGGGAAGAGGTGATCACCCGCCCCGACGGCGAAGTAGAATACCACCTGCGTATACTGCATCCGATCTATAAACAGGATGGATCTCTGGACATTATGGTTGTGTATGGCTTCAACCTGACAGAGCGTAAGAAAATAGAAGAAAAAGTAAAACAAAGTGAAGCCAAGTATAAAAGTATATTCAACAACAGCCAGGCACTGATCTGTACACATGACCTGGAGGGCAAACTCATAGATGTTAACCCTACAGCCATGTCCGTATTCGGATACAGCAAGGCAGAGCTGATCGGTAGAAATATAAGTTTATTACTCCCGCACAACAAAAGAGCTGCATTTAATAACCTCTACTTATCCAAAATATTAGCCGAAGGTCGTGCCGAAGGCATTATGACGGCTTATAAAAAGGACCATAAACTCATTCACCTCCTATACCAGAACTATATGGTGAATGAGGATGGCACGCAACCTTACATCATCGGATTTGCGCAGGACATAACCCAGAGAATACAGGCAGAGAAAGGATTGCGTGAAAGTGAAGAAAAGTATCGCAATATTATTGCCAATATGAATCTTGGCCTGGTTGAAGTAGACCGAGATGAGAAAGTGAAGTTTGTAAATAACTCCTTCTCCGAAATGAGTGGCTACCAACCTGAAGAACTGATTGGTGAAAATGTAGGTGTACTGCTTATGAGAGGCGTAGATGATGTGCAGGCACAGGAGATCATGGAGCGCAGAAGCAAAGGCATATCCGATGCTTATGAATTGCGTGTAGTGAACAAAAACGGCCAGCGCAAATGGTGGCTGATCAGCGGCGCACCGGTTATTAATAGTGAGGGTGAGTTTAAAGGATCGATAGGAATACACCTCGACATTACCCCGCAAAAACAACTGGAAGCCGAGCTGCGTAAGGCTAAAGCTGCCGCAGAGCAATCGTCTTATGCCAAAGAGGTATTCCTCGCCAATATCAGTCACGAGATCAGGACGCCAATGAATGCTATCCTGGGTATCAGCCGGCTGTTGCAGAAAACACATTTAGATAAACAGCAGAAACTGTTCCTGGATACAATCAGTTCTGCATCCAATAATCTCCTCGTGATTATTAATGACCTGCTGGATCTGTCCAAGATTGAGTCAGGTAAGATCATCCTCGAGCATATCACATTTGACCTGCACCAGGTCGTGCAGAACGTTGCCCATATACTGGAGTATAAAGCCAAAGAGAAAGGCATACAGCTACATATCGACTGGGAGCCGGGTATTCACAGGGCCGTCTGGGGTGATCCGTTCCGGATCAACCAGGTGCTGATCAATCTTGTGGGTAATGCCATCAAGTTTACCGAAAAAGGTACAGTACACATCATCTGTGCGCTGGAACCGGTAACGGAGCATGATCAGCAATGTGTGTCTTTCCGGATCAAGGATACCGGTATTGGTATGAATGAAGAGTTTAAAGAGCATCTTTTTGAAAAATTCACACAGGAAGATGAAAGTGTAACCCGCAGGTTCGGTGGTACCGGACTGGGTATGAATATAACGAAACAGCTGGTCGAATTAATGGGCGGAACGATTGAAGTAGAGTCTGCCAAAGGCGTGGGTACAACCATTTCTTTCTCCCTGGTATTTGACTATGGCACACTGGACCCGGTACTGGCTGCCCGTAACTCTACGGTTGACGAAAGTGCGCTGCAGGGCTGCAGAGTATTGCTGGTAGAGGATAATGAAATGAATCGCCTGTTGGCTAAAACCATAATGAACCAGCGCGGCGCAGTAGTTGAAGAGGCAGAAAACGGGCGCATCGCTGTAGAGATGCTGCAAAAAGATGCGGCGTATGATGTCATACTGATGGATGTGCAGATGCCTCTGATGGATGGTGTACAGGCTACAAGATACATACGTCACCAGTTGCAGCTGGAGATTCCGATTATTGCATTAACAGCGAGTGCTTATAACAGTGAGCGCAGTAAGTGTCTGGAAGCAGGAATGAACGATTACCTGGCTAAGCCATTTGATGAGGAAGACCTGGTAAAGATCATATTTGCCTGGGTAAATCACGGGGAGCGTAAAAACTTTGTACAGAAAACGAGTATCGAGCCAGAAGCAGATGCCCTTTACGACCTGGGTAAGCTGCGGGATATGGCAGATGGTGATGAAGTATTCCTGGAGCGTATGGTAAACCTCTTTATCAAGATCGTACCGGAATCGCTGGTGCAATTACAAGAGGCATATGCACAACAGAATTTTACACAACTAGGGGCTGTGGCCCATAAATTAAAACCTTCTATACTGAATATGGGTATCAGTACCCTCAGGAGAGATATCCTGCTGCTGGAAAACCGTGCAGATACCGAAATGGCCAATGCCGTGGTGGAAGAGGCTTTGCAGCACATTACCGAAGTACTGACCACCGTCGTGGAAGCACTGAAAGTAACCCGCCAGTAAGACTTACCTTTTTACGCAATATGCACCACAAATATCTTTACGATTTTGGTGGTGCATATTCGTTTATTGACGAATATTTAAACAAGGTATTTGAATAATTACTGTTATATTTGCCCACTGTAAATCATTGCATTTTATATCTTATGAATACTAAAAAAATACTGGCTGCTTTAGGCATTGACAAAGTTAATGAAGGTACTTCAACCGGAAGTAAATGGCTGAAAAGCACAGGCGCCAACCTGGACTCTTTTTCTCCTGTAGATGGCAAACTGATTGCCTCTGTAAAGCAGACATCTGCCAAGGATTATGAGAAAGTAGTAGCCAAAGCGCAAGATGCATTCCTGCAATGGAGAATGATTCCAGCGCCGAAACGCGGCGAGATCGTTCGTCAGTTCGGAGATGCACTGCGTCAGCAAAAAGACAATTTAGGAGCCCTGGTTTCTTATGAAATGGGTAAAAGCCTGCAGGAAGGCCTGGGTGAAGTACAGGAAATGATTGACATCTGTGACTTTGCCGTAGGATTATCCCGCCAGTTATATGGTATGACTACCCACAGTGAACGTCCGGGACATAGAATGTATGAGCAATGGCATCCGCTGGGTATTTGCGGCATTATCTCTGCATTTAACTTCCCTGTGGCGGTATGGAGCTGGAATACAGCACTGGCATGGGTTTGTGGCGATGTATGTATCTGGAAGCCTTCAGAAAAAACACCATTAACTGCTGTAGCCTGTCAGAAAATTATCGCTCAGGTATTCAAAGCAAACGGTGTGCCGGAAGGTGTGAGCGGACTGGTAATCGGTGGCCGTGAGATCGGTGAACTGATGAGCCATGATGAGCGCGTGCCAATCGTTTCAGCTACTGGTTCTACCCGCATGGGTAAAGAAGTGGCTAAAGCAGTAGCAGGTCGCCTGGGTCGCTCTTTACTGGAGCTGGGTGGTAACAATGCCATCATCGTTACCGAAAATGCTGACCTGGAAATGACCCTGATCGGTGCCATCTTCGGTGCTGTAGGTACTGCAGGACAGAGATGTACCACCACCAGAAGACTGATCATCCACGAAAGCAAATACGAAGAACTGAAAAAGAAAATTGTAAATGCATACAAGCAACTGAAAATCGGTGATCCGCTGGATACTAAAAACCATGTAGGACCACTGATCGATAAAGATGCAGTAGCCATGTATGAAGCAGCGATCAAAGCAGCAGAACTGGAAGGTGGTAAGATTGTGGTGAAAGGCGGTGTACTGTCCGGTAAAGGGTACGAAAGCGGTTGTTATGTAAAACCTTGTGTAATCGAGGCAGAGCATAACTTTGAAGTTGTGCATACCGAAACCTTTGCACCTATCCTGTACCTGATCAAGTACAGCACACTGGACGAGGCGATTGCGATCCAGAATGAAGTACCACAAGGCCTGTCTTCAGCCATCATGACTACAAACCTGCGCGAAGCAGAATTGTTCCTGAGTGCAGCAGGCAGTGACTGTGGTATTGCCAATGTAAATATCGGTACCAGCGGCGCTGAGATCGGTGGTGCATTTGGTGGTGAAAAAGAAACTGGTGGTGGCCGCGAGAGCGGTTCTGATGCATGGAAAGCGTATATGCGTCGTCAGACCAATACGATCAACTACAGCACCAGCCTGCCATTAGCACAGGGTATTAAATTTGATCTGTAATATTAAAAGTATATATTGCATCCATGAGCATAGGAGCACAAATTTTTGAAATACTGAAATACATCATCCCGGCTATTATTGTACTGATCGCCTCTGTAGTGATCGTCAATAAATTCCTGGTGGGAGAGTTTAAACGCAAACAACTGGCCGTATTCCGTGAAGGTCAGGGTACTACCCTGCGCCTGCGCCTGCAGGCATACGAGCGCCTGATCCTGTTTATCGAAAGAGCCCATCCACGCAACCTGGTACCGAGACTGTATGTCAAAGGTATGACGGTAAGCGAGTTGCAGGCTTTAACGGTAGAGCAGATCAAAACAGAGTTTGAGCACAATATGTCGCAGCAGATATATGTGTCTCCTCAGGTTTGGAATACCGTGATCTCGGTTAAGGAGCAGGAGATCGCTATGATCAACCAGATTGCCCAAAGCCTTAAACCGGAAGATGATGCCAAGGAGCTGAATGCCCGTATCATTAACTTCATTATGACCCGCGAAGATGCGACTCCTACAGAGATTGCACTGGAGATGATCAATAACGAAGCTAAAATGGTGATGTACCAGCAGGCATAATATAGTCCTGGAAAATATAATTATAAAGAGCAGGCTACCCTAAGGTAGCCTGCTCTTTATTTTGAAGCATATACTCCTGCCCCTCATTCCGGGCAAAGCGACGCTGATAAATGGCTCGCATATTGGCGCAAGTGTCCTCGCTGGTATCCATTCTCATAGGCAGCAGCAACTTTAATATTTGTTGCAGTAGGTTCACCAAAAATAAAAAGCCTTATATTATATAAGGCTTTTAGACAAAAGACGTCCCGGAGGATGCAAGGATTCACAGGGTTCGGTTTTAATTTTGCAGACATGAAGCGATGTAATATCGTTTTCAGGGTAAATGTAGGTATGATGATAATGGCAAGGCACTATACGGGTCATTATATACTTTAAATAGACTATACCTATAGCTCGGAATAGTGCATTTGTATACCTGCATTTCCCAAAAGCCTTATGTATATTGCGTCCGATTCCGGTTAAAGTGAATCGGGGCAATACCAAGCTTACAAACAATATGTATCAGTACACTTATCCATGCTATTTTTTCATATAAAAAAGAAAAAGCTCATTAACTTTACATCCGGATCATAGAAAGTACCACGAGCAGTACTTTTTGATACGCCCTTGTACGACAGCAATATGACCTTACTCTATCATTGATTACTTATATGCAGGAAACCCATTTTTACAACTTCAGATCCACTGCAATTGTCCTGGACGACCACAAGCTTTTTGCAGACTCCTTTGCCCTTACTCTAGAGAAAACATCATTATTTGAAAAGGTAATCGCCTATACCAAAGAGGAAGACCTGGTACAGTTCCTGGTCAAATACCGTGCAGTAAAAAAGCCTTTCCTCTTCCTGGATTATTACCTGGAAGCCAGCCAGGTGACGTCTATACTGAACAATATCCGCAAACTGCGGACCGATGCCTATATCATTATTGTCAGCTGCATCAGCAACCCGATGATGGTGAAGCAGCTGCAGGAATTTCAACCGGATGGCATCATCAGTAAATCTGATGGGGTAAATGAAATACTGGATTGCATTTATGCGCTGAATAAGAAGGCAAAATATGTATCACCCTACATCCAGAGCATTATCAATACCCTGCCCGATTCTGCGGGCAATATGCCCCTGACACAGCGTGAGGTGGAGATCCTCCGGTACTTTGCCCAGGGCCATACGGTAGATGCGACGGCCGAACTGATGAACCTGAGCCGGCATACTGTTGCCGCACACCGCAGGAAAATGTTTGAAAAAGTAAATGTGCATAACATCTCAGGACTACTGGCCTATGCGCGCAATATAGAGCTGATCTGATTGGTCACATTATATATTTCCATTATAAAAAAACAGTAGTGTGTGTTAAAATATAGTCTAAAAATGCTATTGAAAAAACACAATTAGCTTATTTAAGATAATTTCTTTTACCGGTACTAGGCCTAATTTTGCGCCGGATATAGGAAGAGTATAACCTGTTCCGCTCTGCACACTCCTTACAAAAATTTGCTGTATGAGATATCTGTATTCTATATTACTACTCCTGCTGTTGTGTCCGGCTACCCTTCGGGCACAGGACCAGGATCCAGAAATAACAAAAGCCTATTTTCGGAACATAAATCTGCAATATAGCCATCAGACTATATCTGCAGTACAGTATATGGATAGTATAGATACCTGGCTGCAGCAGCAACAGGCCGCAGGAAACAGTTTGCCGCAGCAAACGATTATTGCATTGCTGAAAACTTTTAAGCAGCTGAGCTGGAGCAAAACCCAATATCAGAAAAAGAAGGTCCGCTATTTTGATCTCCTTGCTACCAATGCACTATTGCGCAAGCGTAGCGGAGAAGCACTGTACTATTACGGTCTTATGGAGCAGGAGATCGAAACACAAACAGGTAATAAAGCCCTGTTCACTTTAAGTGAGCAATGTATACTGTACAATAGCCAGGAGAATTACCCAATGGTACTGCAAATGTACACGAAAGCAAAAGGTTACGAAATCCTCAAATCTTATCCCGATAAGTTAAAAAACAGGATGATCGATACCAGTATCGCTGATCGCTATATCTGCCTGGTAGGCCCCGTGATTACAGCTTATGCCAAAACCGGCGACTCTGTAAATGTCAACAAGGTACTGGCTATTGCACAAGACATCGGAGACCAGATGTTGCACCAGCTCAACCCGACAGGGCCCATGGCCTATCGCATCCGCAAGGCGAATATACTCTGGGATTTTTACCGCCAGCTATACCTGTATAAAGACACCCGCAAGGCCTTATCACTGCTGCGGCAGCAGCAGGCACTGATAGAAATACATACAGCACCTAATGCCCGGATAAACCAGGAGCAATGGGAAAAATTATACAGTAATTATATGCAGGCATACCTGGTAGCCGGTAAGTATGACAGCGTAGCTTATTATATAGATCTGCTACAACAGCAGCCAGCCGTATCTGCAGAAATAAAGAAAGAAATTGATAAAGTAAAAAGTATAGTAGCCTACAGACAGGGTGCCTACAAAGCAGCATATGATTACCTGAAACTGGCTAGTGACAAAGAGCAGCAACTAATCTACAAACTACTGGAGGAGACACAGGAAACCCTGTATGCTTCAGCAGAGGCGGAATACAACCGCACAGAACTGGCAGAGGCTGATAGAGTGAAACAAAGAAGACTGAACTGGATCATTGCCGTTAGCGGTATAGCGCTATGTAGCATGCTGATCGCCTATATCTTGTTCCGCAACCAACGCAACCGATATGACCGCAGGCTGCGTACCCTTGATAATATGACCGAAATGCAAATTATAGAAGCTGAAAAACTTGCCGCCAAGGCAGAGCAGAAAAAACTGGGACAGGACCTGCATGATGATCTCTCGGCCTCTCTGGCCGTACTCATACAGCAATTGAATGCGCTGAGTATGCAGACACGGGACGCGGAAACCGGACAGCTGGTCGCCGGTATAAAAAAACAAGCCGACATTATTTATGATGCGGTGCGCTCTAAAAGTCATCTGCTGTACCACAGCAGCAGCGATCATGAATCCGATACGCTAGGACAGCATATTCAGAAAATAGTGGACATTGCGCTACCTGCACTTACCTTTCATAAAGAGATTGACATAGATCCCGGCACGGCATATCACTTAACGCTGGAGCAAAGAATTGCTTTCCTGAGGATCATCCAGGAAGCGGTTACTAATATTGTAAAACATGCCCAGTCTGCAACGGAGATATTTATTTTCCTATACCACAACCAGGAAAAGATCATTTTGGAGATCGGTGATAATGGTATCGGCATGAAGAACAAACCAGGTAAAGGCATAGGTCTGGACTCTATCCGCAACCGTGTGGAGGAGATGCAAGGCACCCTCGAGCTGAATGGTGAAAAAGGAACATTACTCAAAATATGTATTCCTTTCGAACCGAAGGAAAGCAATAACTGATCACGGGAATTATAACAAAATAAAAAGCTGCCTCCGAACATGGAGACAGCCTTTGCTATGTATAGGGCAGGTTTAGTTTTTAATAAATTTCGTCCGCAACATCGTTCCTGATGTATCTGTAATCATTAGAAAATATATACCGGGAGATAAATGCTCAATCTCAATATTGGCCTTGCTATTGCTGGTATTAAGGTTATGCAGGACCTGACCTGTTGCATTGCTGAGGCAAATCGTCATATCTCCATTTAATCCCTCAATGTTCAGCCTATCCTGCGCCGGATTAGGATAAATATTAATGGCTTTCCCCTTAAGGCATCCGTCTGTCTTGATAATATTACTGTAATTGCTGTGTCCGTCCAGATCGACCATCAATAAGCGATAATAATGTATCCCATCGCTTCCTGCATCGTCCGTAAACTGATAATGGCTACCGGATATCAGATTTTGTGCATCCACTTTTCCGATATGTTTAAATACAGTACCATCATTACTTTCCTGGATATCAAAATAGGCCGCATTAATTTCACTGGCAGTTTCCCATGTCAGCTGCGTGGCACAATTATTGATTTTTGCATGCTCAAAAGACTTTAGGATCACGGGCAAAACCACGGCATCTTTTTCTAAAGATACTCCTACAATATAATTATCTGTGCTTACGCTAGGTGCCGAATACATGGTGCCTAAAGGACTGGTTGCCCATATGGGCATAAGTCCGGTACTGGCTGTAGTGACCGCGCCTGTGGCATCATTGGTCACCAAACCTCCGTCTCCACGCATATAGACCTTTAAGGTAACTGAAGTAATATTGGTCCCCTGTATAACTACACTTCCGCTTGCAGCATAACGTACAGGGCCATTGGTTACAGAACCATTATTGCCCTGTGCACTTCCTGCGATCAGTGTAGCCGAATTGGTGATAGAAGTTGGCCCCACACTAAGTACTGCATTACCAGATAATTTGGAAAGGCTTAATCCCGGCGTTACTAAATCAAATTCAGTGGCAAAGCCCTGGGTGTACGTCTTACCTCCTAAAGAAAAATAGTGGTTTCCGCCTAAACCCGAAAGTTGCAGTACGGGATTACTTACCGGGCGACTGAAACTGATCGTCAGATCTGCCATATATACCCGTGCATTTAAGGCCTGCTTATTTGCGCCGGTATCATTGATAAACGCATCAGTTGTGTTACACATATACACACCATAGCTATTGGTCGCCATTGCTCCGCTTCCTGCTGTACAGCTATAACAGGGTGTAAACATCGTATCCAGAGGTGAACCCAGGTTATCCAACCTCCTGTAATACGGTACGGATGTAAACTGTGTATCCACTGTAGTATTACTTGCATTACCGAAGGAAACAGCATTGGCCACAGGTATGCCTTGCACCGAACCCGGCCCGAACTGTTGGTTACTGAGGCTGAACGTAACTGTGGTTGGAGGTACTACCAGTGCATTTGTACTGCCATCTGTAAAGGTGAAGGTTTTAGCAGTAATATCTGCCCCCGCCCCTTTTCTTGTGCCTGCTCCGGCAGGGCCACCGGTTGCGCCAAATTTCAAGATAGTCTGTGCACTGCATATACCAGCAGCAAACATGGTGACAAAAAGACAAAGTGTTTTCATTTTAATTTATTATTTAATTACTCTTTATACAACTCAACTCCACGACACTGTACCGATAACCAGCGGTTAGGTGCAATCCGTTTCATATTAAGAAATGCAAAATTCTTATAATTACAAGGCTTGAACAATCCTGCAAATAGGGGAATTTTTATACGGATAAAATGAGAAAACTACCTTGTTTATAGTAGACTTAAAAAGATGTGGCGCTCCGGATCCAGAGCGCCACATACCTAAAGGAGCAGTGTTTCTATCTTTATTTTTTCACAACTTTAAGGGTCTGGATAAACGCACCATCTTTTGTACTGAAGGTTACGTAATACAAACCAGCAGACAATGCGGAGCAATCCACTGCATGATCACCTGCTTTAAAAGACTGCCTGATCAGTACTTTTCCCTGTACATCTGCCACAACAAGCTGTACATCTATCCGGGAGGATATCATAAGCTCAGTCACGACCGGATTAGGAAAAATATTGATTCCGGCTTTGGCCTGCAGATCGTTAAGGCTAAGGGTATTCACATTTACACCGGCAGACATACTCCGGCAACCTAATGCTGTTCGCACCTCAACAGTGTATATACCATTGGCTGCAGGTATGTAAGTAGCCGCTGTGGCTCCGGGAATAATTGTGCCGTTAAGATACCACTGGTATGAAGCATAAGTACTGCTGACAGACAGACTTATAGCACCACCCGAACCGGATTGGCTGATCACCGGAGTGGTAATGGTGCTCACCGCAATATTCTTGACCTGTATATTAGAAGTATCAATACAGACACTGACTACTTTTACACTTAGTGAACCGCCAGTATTGTTCGGCACAACGGAAATAGTATTCGCATTTAAGGTACTGCTCCAGCCCGCAGGCACAGTCCAGAGGTAAGTCAGGGCATTGGATATACCAGGCATGGTGTAGGTAACAGTATCTCCCGCACAAACGGTATCCTGTCCTACGATTAAAGGCAGGGATGCAATAGGTGTGCACGCTTCTATCTTCCACAGATCATTGCGCGTAGCATAAGGCGGAAAATGCCCTCCGAACACCCACACATTATTGCTCTTAATACTCCTCCAGGCCACTTCAGTACCACGGCCGCCAACCTCATTTAACGGACTGGCTACACCCAGGGTATTATAAACCGGGGCAATATTATTAGTGCTATCCCCTTTCACCCATGTCCATTGATTGATCGCAACATCGTATTTCCATATATCATTCACCGCATTGTTCATAAAGGCACTTGTTGTTCCGCCAAAGAGCCAGAGGTTACCGGACATATCGGTCCAGGTAGTGGTTGTTCTCCTGGTTTTAGGTCTTCTTTCAGGTGAACTAATTCCTCTGCTGATATACAGCCCCGGATCATTAATCACATTAGTACCCTGCATCCATACCCATTGGTTCAGGGTAGGGTTAAACTTCCAGAGGTCATTAAGCATACCGGATGTGGTGGTTACATAGCCCACACCGCCCATCATCCAGAAATTACCGGCGGTATCTTTCCAGCTTACCGCGAGGTATCTGCCACCAGGAATATTAGAAGGACTCATTACACCCTGGGTACCATAATTAGCTGCCGGGCTGGACACATTAGGTCCTCCCATCCATGCCCATTGGTTAGTACTGATATTATACTTCCACCAGTCCGATAGTCCCGTTGCTGCAACACCAGTGCTGGCCTTACCTTGGCCGCCAAAGAGCCATAAATTTCCCCCGGCATCTGCCCAGCAGGTTGCAGCCGATCTGCCGCCCGGTGTATTACCAGCTGCTGCCGTGCCCTGGGTCCCGTAAACACCTAAAGTGTCCTGTGTAGCAGGATTGCCTCTCACCAGTGTCCATTGCCGGGAATAAGGGTTAAACTTCCATAAATCATTACCACGTGTCGCCGCAGTAGGCGTAATCACCCCACCGAATACCCAGAACATCCCGTCTTTATCAGTCCAGTAGTTGATAAGACTACGGGCTGAGGGAGTATTCGTTGTTGCAGGTATACCGGGCGTACCGGTCACAGCTGCACCATTTACGGTAGAATCTCCCGAGACCCAGGTCCATTGTTTGGAAAATGGACTATAGCACCACAGATCATTTCTTAAGGCCTCAGTTACCGTGTAACTGTACACCCTGCCTCCGAATAGCCAGAAATTGCCCAGGGAATCTGTCCAGGATGCCGCCTGACTGCGGGCACCGGGTTTATTGTTCGGACCGGGTATACCTTTTGTACCATATAATCCGGGCTGCCCTACGGTTGTATCACCACCCATCCACACCCAGGGTGTATTTGCTGTAATTTCCTGGGCACTCGCCTGAGTCATGGGAAGACCTAAGGATAAGCAAAAAAGCCAGGTTCTTGCATTTTTTAAAGATTTGTACATTGATTTCATTTACGTTGTTTAAAATGGTTTTTAAGGAAATACAAATGTCAAAATCAACAACCCCGCATCCAATCAGTCATAAGCAGTAATTTGATCATCATAACCATGATATAAATACTTAATTTATAGTAGATAAAAAGTGATATATGTATTGTAGTTTTGTAGTTCAAAGTGTATCAAAAAATAGACATACCCGCCGTTAATATCTTACTGATAGATGACCACTCTTTAGTAGCTGAAGGGTTTTGCTCCCTTTTAGATAAAATGTTGCCGGAAGGCAGCGTGATTCATACCGCAGATACGCTTGAAAAAGCCGCAAATTATCTGCAGCAACAGCACTATGATTTTGTATTGACAGATCTGCTGATGCCGGGCGAACAGGTCAGTGATTTCATCCGGCATATGCATAAACAATATCCTGAACTGAATATACTGGTTGTGAGTAGTGTTAAGGATACCCATACCGTAAAAGAGTGTTTTGCCCTAGGGGCAAACGGCTACATCAGTAAAGGGGTGAGCAGAGCGGAGATTAAGATGGCGCTGGAAAATACATATAAAGGCCGAAAATATATCAGCAGCGACCTGAGCGGCAGACTAGCGGCCAGCGTATTATTTATAGAAAACAGCTCCCTTACTAAGAAAGAACTGGAGGTATTAAGGCTTATTGCCGCAGGGCACCAGACAAGGGTAATTGCTGAAATGCTGCACATCAGCCCTGTTACCATCATGACGCATAAAAGAAACCTGATGCAGAAACTCAACATTCATTCTGCCGTCGGGCTGGTGAAGTATGCCTATGATCATCACCTGATATAACGGGACTATAATTTGTAATGAAACATTCCCGGCAACACCACAAATCATTCTTTATGTTTCTTTCCGCTGCTACATATAGTCCTTATCTCCGTATAGTCTGTACCCTTCTCCTGTTTACAGGCCTGAATTATACCGGCGCTGCACAAACAAATCAGAAAGACTGGACTATTTTAGCGCAACAATATAAACAAGGAAAACTAAGCGATACGGCTTATCTTAATAAGGTAGAGGCCTTGTCAGAAAGTTATTTAAAAGACCCTGATTTCAAAAAATACCTTCTACATTATCAAAAGATAGCCTGGAGTCAAAAGCAGTACCAGCCCTACCGGGTCAAGTACTACAACATGCTTACCAACCATACTTCATTTACCCACCAGGAAGGCGCAGCACTTTATTATGTGCAAAAATCAGAACAGGAATTACAAAAAACGAAACCCTATTTTCCCTCACTTAATGAACCCAGATTCCTGCTGGTAGTCTACGGCAGTAATGAGCGGCTAAATACCGATAAGCGCAAAGCGGTCTTTATAAACATACTTCCTTTTCTGCAACAACTGCCGCAGCTGATCAGGCACCAGGATGTTCAGGTCAATACGAGCCTGAATGCCATGACCATCCTCAATAATGCATCGAGGCTGTATGCACGGGAGCAGGACTCCTCCATGATCAGTACAATACAGGATATATCCGGAAAAATATATCTGCAGCTCAGTTTGAAAAACATACCGGACCAGGGCAAGCTCAAACAATGTTTGTATCTGAAGTACCAGGTACAGTATACTGCGGCATTGATGCGGAAAGATATACCCTATGCCAAGCGCATATTAGATAGCAGCCGTACACTTGTCCGGAACAGTGCTGAGATCAGGCAGATGTGGGCCCGTTCAGCAGAAAGAGCACTCCTCCGCAAGCACATCGATTTTTTTATCGCACAAAATCAGCCAGACAGCAGCAGGTATTATATGCATCTTCTGGCGCAAAAAATCAACAAAAATGATCCGGGCGACGGAACAGCGCAGTTGCGCTACAGTGCTACCGTCAATGCACTGGATCATAATTATGCGCAGGCCTATACTGATCTCCTGGCGGCCTATGAAATAAATGATTCGGTAATCGGCCTTAAGATGGCAGATATCAATAACAATATGTACGCCCGGCTTATCGCAGAAGAGCAGCAGGATGAGGTATTGCGCCTGAAGGCTCAGAAGCAAAAACGCAATATCATCGTTGCGATTGCCGCCCTGCTGGCCCTAAGCTCGATAGTACTGTTATATCTGTACATGAAGCGAAAGGATAGAAATGCACGAAAAAAAATTGAGACACTGCGGCAGCTGACCCAGATAGAAATAGCGGAACTCGAAATCAGGGCAAATGCCATCCAGAAAAGGTTGGGCATGGAATTACATGATGATCTGGCCAGCCAGCTGGCCTCCCTGGGCTATTTTATAGAACTGCAGCTCATGGATAAACAGGATCAAAAACAGCGGGAATGCTTGGAGACGATCAATCTTAAAGTGAAAAATGCATACCAGAATACCCGGCATAAAAGCCATGAATGGTATACAGAAGGTGTTAAAGAAGAACAGGACTCTTTTGCAGAAAGTGTACAGAAACTGGCAAGCTATGCCCTGCCGGAACAGCAGTTCGAGAAAACAATAGATATTGATAACCCCTCTCTTCAAAAGGTATCGCACCGCATAAAGATTGAACTATTACGGATTATACAGGAAGCATTTATCAATATACTCAAGCATTCAGGAGCATACAAAGTGCAGCTGTTTATGTATGCAGATGAAGGTATGCTTTCTTTACAGATCAACGATAATGGTAACGGTTTTGATGTATCTACACAAGCCCGGACTAAAAGCCTGGGACTGCAATCACTACGGGACAGGATACAGGATATGAATGGTACAATGGCCATAGAATCTACTAAAAATGGTACTGCATTAAGTGTAGAGGTGCCTTTGAGTCAAGGGAAAATAATATAAACTGACTATCCACATTTAGTCAACTATCTTGTCCGTCCTTTTGTCCGGCAACAAAAGGTGCAAAAATGATATTTCATCAAGGTGATTGCGGGGCACCGCCATTTGTACCGTTGCGTGCATTGATCGTCTGAGCTTAACAGGTGATGCGTTCGGTGCTCAACGATCGCATCTCCAACCAAAATGGCTATCGCTGTGATGAAAACAATAAGCGATCCGTACCCTACAGATCGCTCAAAAAGGCCTTATAAATCCGGCGTTAATAAAATCATTGGCTCGGTCGATTAAGTCGGAAACCATTGTCTGAACGAAGTGAGTCCGGTTTGCGACCGACCGACACATTGATTTTTAGCCAGGGATTTATACAGCCTTGATTTTTTGGCGGTACCTTTTGCATCAAGGCAAAAGGTAGCCATAAAAGTAACGCGAGGAAAAAGGCAAATCTTTGTTTTCTGTAAGCGGATAATCAATTAATATAATACCTTCTTTACTGCTGACATACCTTTGTCTCCGGCAATAGTATCTTTGTGTCAAAATACACTCATATGGACTACAGCAATATACCGGAGCATGCTACCTATTACGCCCCCAATCGTGCAGACTGGCGCCGCTGGCTGGAAACCCATCACCAGCAGGCCACATCAATCTGGCTGGTTTGTTATAAACAAAAATCCGGAACGCCCAGCCTCAGCTGGAGTGATGCTGTAGATGAGGCCCTCTGTTTCGGATGGATCGATGGCACGCGTGTATCGGCAGGCGAAGATCGGTTCATGCAGTATTTCACCCGCCGCAAGCCTGGCAGCATCTGGTCTAAGATCAATAAAGATAAGGTAAGCCGGCTGATCGAAACCGGGTTAATGATGCCCGCCGGACAGGCCAGCATAGACCTGGCTAAACAAAACGGTTCATGGATCATACTCGACTCCGTAGAGGCCATGATCATTCCTGATGACCTCCAATGCGCCCTGGATGCCCATTCTGGTGCTACCGATGCTTTCCATAAACTCAGCAAAACAGCAAAGAAAGGTATGTTATACCAGCTTATTGCTGCCAAACGCCCCGAAACAAGACAGAAAAGGATTGCGGGAATTGTGGAGCAGGTGAAAAAAAACTAAAATATTTCTCAAATTACAAACACCTAATTTTTAATCAGTTAACTGTAGTATTTTTGATTTCGACAGCTACTAAACTTAATCTACAACCTAGAGTAACACCTATACCAACATACATTAATAAATGTAAATGGTTGTCAGATTATATACATGGCAAGACAAATAATATTTGGCGAAATAGAAGACATTAAAGAAGCGCATTTTTTCGAAGGTCGAAGGGAAATGATGCCAACCAGTTTTCACAGAAATTGGGGAGCAGGGATAGATGGAAATGAACAAGAAGGTGCAGCTGCAATTGTATTGTCTGGAGGTTATGAAGATGATTTAGATCTTGGTGATGAAATCATCTATACAGGAGCCGGAGGAAATGACTCAAAGACAGGCAAACAAAATGAAGACCAAACCTGGACAAACCGTGGAAATGCCGCACTTAGAAGGAGTATGGATCTTGGCCTACCCGTAAGGGTTATTAGAGGTCATAATCATAAATCCAGCTTTTCACCCAATAAAGGCTATACTTATGCGGGTTTATTTAGTGTTGTAGACGCTTGGGAGGAAATAGGAAGAAGTGGTTTTAAAATTTGTAGATTTAGATTGATCTACATTGGTGGCAATAAGCACCGAGAACAGGTCGAAGATATTGAGCAGCACTATACTCAAAAGAACCCACAAAGAAGAGAGGCCACTGTTTTAAGAATTGTAAGAGATACAAAATTGGCAAGAGATATTAAGAAAGTATATAATTATGAATGCCAAGTTTGTGGTCATACCATACTTACCAGATCCGGCCGTTATGCAGAGGGCGCTCATATAAAGCCATTGGGCAAACCACACAATGGTGAAGATAGTTTAGATAATTTGCTTTGCCTTTGCCCCAATCATCATGTAATGTTTGATAAAGGTTCATTTTCGATAGATGACAATTTGAATTTTATTGGGGTTTTAGAGGGTAAATTAATTGTACATCAAAAACACATCATAAATAATACGAATCTGCAATACCACAGAAAAAGTCATGGATATTATTAAAGTAGTTTGCGGCATAATTTATAAAGAGGATAAGATTTTTATTTGTAGAAGAAGCCCTCATAAATCACAAGGAGGCCTTTGGGAATTCCCAGGTGGAAAGGTTGAAAATGGTGAATCCAACCTCGACTCCTTGCTTAGAGAATTGCAGGAAGAATTGGACATGAAAGCTATACCAAATAATCATTTCACAACGGTAGTGCACGATTATGATATTTACTCAATTGAATTAATTGCATACAAATGTGACTTTATAAGTGCATCATACAACCTTACAGATCATGATGCGTATAGATGGATTAACCCGAGTGAGCTTTTAGCATATACATTAGCCCCAGCAGATATTCCAATTGCGGTAGAATTAATAAAAGAGAAAGAGCGTTGTATATAAGTACAACGCTCTTTCTACTTCTTACTTCTTCACCCTACCCTGCTCGGTCTCCGCACCGGTAGCATCATGTTTGCGGTCATTGCTAACGGCTTTACCAAAGCGGTAACTGAAGCTCAGTATGGCCTGGCGGGTATCCAGTTTATTGGTCCAGTGTGCATCGGTCAGGTAGAGGTTATTGATAATTCCGTTATTGGCATTGGTATAGAAGATATCATTCACGCCTAATTTCAGGGTGGCCTGTGTGCCTATAGCCTTTTGCAGGCCTGCATTTACACCACCATTACCCAGGATCACGAACTGTGCCGTGGTCACATCGGTAATATAACGTCCACTCAGCTCTGCTGTCCAGCCCTTACCCAGACGGGCCTGCGCCATAGGTTGTATAAACCAGTAAGTACCTTTATTATCCAGTATGCCCGTATAGAAATTACTGCGGGAATGGATATTACATAATTCTGTATACGCACTCAGGGTAAGCCAGGAAAGCGGCTCCAGGTTTGCATCTACAGATATACTCTTTACCTCATTGCGACCGATATTACCCGGACGGCTAAAATAAGTATTACCAATCATCTCAATCGTCTCCTGCACTTCATTACGCGTACGACCATAAGACATGGTTACCGTAATACGGTTGTTATAAATATAAGACAGGGCAATACTATTGGTGAAAGATGGCTTCAGGAAAGGGTTTCCGACATAATAGGTAAACTTATCTAATGGGGAGATAAACGGATTCATATCCTGGTAGTACGGACGATTGATGCGACGGCCGTAATTCAGATTCACCTGGTGTTTAGCTGCGCTATCCAATTTATAATTCATATACAGCGTAGGGAACAGGCTCAGGTATTCCCTGCGGAAGGTAGAGTCTGGCTTCATGGCATTACCCAACTGATGCCCGTCCGATAAAGTATGCTCCATGCGTAAACCAGCCTGTACGGAGAAACGGTTGAACTCCTTGTTGGTATTGATATACGCGGCATTGATATTCTCCTTGTAAATAAAATTATTGCTCTTATCGTAATCAGGTGTTGTCACATTGTCTTTCGTATACACATACGCTGCCAGGTTATCGGTTTTGATATAGCTTGATTTCAAACCAGCACTGATCACAAATCCGCTTTTGGTCGGACGCGTATAGTCGGTCTTTACGGAATAGATATAAATATCGGAAGGTAAATTACCATTCAGCTGATCGCGCTGCGATACTGCACCATCGGGCATATAGGTGGTATTGAGAAACAGCTGATCGTTCTGGGTACGGTAGCGGATATAATCCAGGTCTGCCGTCCATTCATGACCCGCATTGTCGAAACGATGGCGGTAATTGGCATTGATACCCACATTACGAAACTGGTCTTTTTCCGTATTCAGTGCTTTGATCACAGAATCGGTCTGGCGGCCGGAATTTAATAGATTACTGGTATTGTCATTGACCTGTTTACCCTGGTTTAATTGTCCGTTGAATTGTACGCCCCAGGTATTATGCTCATCCTGGTAAAAGTCTGCTCCTATTCTGCCGGTATAGCCATCTCCTTTACGGCGGATGTAAGTATTCTGTTCAAAGAAAGAGCGGGTACTCTCATCGGTATCTTTATACCGGCGGTAAATATCCAGGTCATTAAAACTGTTCTGACGGCCATAACCCAGGCTGGCAAAGACATTCACCTTATTCTTTCTCCAGTTCAGGTTCAGGCTATTATTACTTCGGGTATACTGTCCCTGGTTCAGCCCCAAGCTTACATTGCCGTTAAAGCCATTGGCCTTGTTCTTTTTGGTGCGGATATTAATCACCCCTCCACTACCGGCCGCATCGTAACGGGCTGGCGGATTGGGCATCAGCTCAATTTTTTCCAGGCTGGAAGCCGGCAGAGAACGCAGGTAATCCTGTAATTGTGTGCCGGACATATATGTGGGTTTATCATCAATAAAAACCATAACACCGGGCTTGCCTTTCAGACTAATGCCTCCGTTCTGGTCTACCCGTACACCGGGAGACTTCTCCAGTGCATCCAGTGCGGAACTACCTGCATTACCGATCAAGGCATCTACATTCACCACGGTACGATCTACTTTCTGTTCTACAAATGGGATTCTGGCCACCACACTGACCTCTTTCAGCAATCCATTGCCCTGCTTTAATTGCACAGCTGGTAAGTGTACTGTAGCTCCACTGACACGGAAGGTATCACTTTTATATTCTTCATAACCGACTGCACTGAGCCAGATGCGGTACAGTCCGTCTGGTACGGCATCCAGTACATACTGACCATTTTCATCGCTCATGGTCGATTTGATAACAGTTGATTCGTCCGGGCTGATCAGCGCTGCAGTAACCGCCATTAAGCCTTGTGCAGTATGGTCGGAAACCTTACCGTTAACAGCAGATGATTGCTGCTGGGCAGCGCCATTCAGACTTGCAGTCAGGGCACAGGATACCAGGACCGTTTGGGTAAACAGTTTATTCATGTGATGATTTGAATTAAATTATTCGGGTAAAATGGGTTGTTTAATTTGTAGTCTCTCGTTCGTAATTGACCTGCCAGTCTCCCTCTGTACCGCTTAAGGCCACATAATGATCCTGGTATTTGCGCGACAGATCTGCTCCTATGGTAATGCCATTCACGACCACAACATTATTGCTGATCCGCACTTGCACATTCGGTGCATTGACGGCTACTAATCCATCCTTTTCCATCTCTACCACAACAGTCTCTACAGGATTAGTATCTTTTGCTGCTGTGCCGGATACGGCAACTGCAGAAAGAGTCATATTATTGGCCACAGTTGTTTCAGCTTGGGTCTCCTTACTTGTTGTTTTTGCCGGTGGCGGCGGACAGACATCTGCTTCGGTCGCTAAACCCGGTAATGCAGGCGGGACAATACTGCTGGCTGTTACAGCCGGTACGCCGGAAGCCGGTAAAGGTTTATACGTGTAACTATACAATGCTGTAGCTCCCAGTATGAGGGTACAAAGACACATGCTCAGGATTGCTTTTTCTGCACGGTTGCCATTTTGGTTGTATCCGGAAACCAGGCGCAGCACACGATCCTTCAGCTGATGGCCTCTGCCCGCAAAGGATAAGGCATATGCTGGTGTGGCTATTGCATATTCCTCACAGACAACCAGTGCCTGCAGGTATTGTTTCTTATTTTGTGTCAGTGCAATAGCGACATCATCACAGCAATGCTCCCGCTCTGCCCGCAGTAGCGAGGATATCCACCATACTGCAGGATTAAAGAAATATACAGTTTCAACAATATGCTGTAAAAGGTTGACCAGGTAATCTCTGCGGCGGATGTGCGCGAGTTCATGCGCCAGTATAGCCTCCAGGTCTGCAGGAGAAACCCGTGCCAGTAAACCGGCAGGCACCAGTATCAATGGTTTGAAATAACCCAGCGTCAGCGGCACTTTAGTAAGACCGGAAATGGCCAGCTGTACACCACGATGAATGCCTAATGTTTGTGCTGTTTGTTGTGCATAATGTTTCCATTCGGCAGGAACAGCATCCGCTGCACTACGGCGTAAAGATCGCATGCTATTCAGGCCCAGCGCCAGTTGCAGCATACGCAGGCAGATGACGGAAAGCCAGACCAGCACTACCATACCGGCATGTGTATTCAACCAATAAGTGAATTGGCCCACATAAGGCCAGGCCATCATACGATCAGTGAGCTGCTGCACCCAAGCCGCAAAAGAAAGATCGGATCCGTGTGTAACGCTTATCGATACCCGGTAATGGCTGATATCCTGTAACTGGTATATAAAGGTAAAAGTGCTGCCCAGTATAAATAAGAGCAGTGCTCCCAATAAAAGATTGTATCGTTTTGCCGGTGCGGCCTTTCGGGTGGTGCCGATGATGATTGCCGTCAGCAAGGCCAGCAACATGCCCTGCCACAGAGAATGTGCCAGGCTGTGATATACCGCTTTGATCAGGCCGGAGGGGATTGAATTCATGGTGATCTGTTTACCGGTTAAAAAATGATTACTTAGGGTCCATTTTATCGAGCATTTTACGAATCTCTTCCAGGTCTTTAGAAGAGGTACGCTTATTGCCCAGTAATTGCATAACGAGTTTACTGGCCGAACCTTTATACAAGGTCTCGACAAATTTGTCCAGTAAATGCGCTTTGGTTTCCTGCTCCGCCTCTGCCACACTGTACGTATGTTTCATACTGCTTTCATCGCGCGTCAGGATACCTTTCTCCACCATGATCTGCATGAGCTTTAAGGTGGTGGTATAATTGACCTCCCGGCTTTCATTCAGCTGGTCGTTCACAAAACGTACAGAAGCACTGCCGTGTTCCCACAGTACATTCAGTATTTCCAGCTCTGCCTTGGTTGGTTCTGAGGCGGATTTATGTTGTTGTTTTGTACGCATGAATCAAAGGTACGAAACTTTTCGTACGAACAATATACTACTTCACAAAAAAATGTAAAAATTATAAAAGCCTTAAATATTCTGGCGCCCGGCTATGCCGGGCGCCAGAATATTTAAGGCTTTTGCAGCGCAGCTTTCAGCTCCAGGAAGGCTTCTTCAAATTCCTGCGCGTAGCGATAGCCCAGGTCATAAATCTCTTGTATTTTCTTAGAATCAAATGTGCCGTAATGATTAATCTCATCCGGCTGTATGTATATATCACATTGCTTCTCGCCGACATTGTACAGTCTTGATGTCGCTATGCGAATGATACGGCCAATCACTTCTTTATAACTGATATTGCCCTCCATGCGGCTAATCGGGTTCACATTTATGCCGATTACTTTATTACAGGAAGCCCGCATCTGCTCTACGGGAAAATTATTCATAATACCTCCGTCACAGAGATACACATCATCTTTATATTTTACGGGTTGAAAGATCAGCGGAAAGGAACAGGAGCACTTAATCGCAAAGGATAACGATCCCTGATTGAACATGAGTGATTCAGCATTGGTAAGATCGGTAACAGATACATAAAGCGGGATTTTTAATCCTTCAAAACTATCATGGGGAATATATTTTTTGACGATACGCTCAAATACAATAGTATTAAACAAACCACTGCGCCTGGCAGACAGTAGATCGGAATAACTGAAAAATTTCTCATCCTTACAGAATTGCAGTATCTCCAGGGGCTTGTACCCTTCGGCAATCAAGGCACCAATAAGTGCACCGGCACTGGTTCCCGACAGTTCATTTGCGGAAATACCCAGCTCTGAAAGGAATTGCAGTACACCCAGATGGGCTACCCCTCTGAATCCGCCACCGGATAAAGTAATACCTAATCTATGGTTCACGATCATATTGCTAACATACGCATTTTGCCGTAAAAATCCCACACCTGTCCATTAAAGTACTGTTATCAATAACCAGTCTGCAGGCCATAAAAAACCCGGCCAAAAGAGGACCGGGCTGGTGTGTGTTTTCTGTTTTTGGGTATGTTGAAAATGCTTCTGCAGAATCTGTGCCGTATGTTTTATGCTGCATCCGGACTACAAAGGAATAAGCCGGCCTCTGCATTTCCAAGCCTTTGCATTCATTTGAGGCTGAAGTAACACATTATTGAGCCTCAAGATCTTTTTATCGCTTACCCGAACATTTAGGACACAGGCCAGATACGGTAAAGTTCATACTATGCACTACATACTGTCTCGGCAACTTAAACTCGGGCTCTACCTGATTCAGACAGGTTACGGATTGACATTCCTCACAGCGGAAGTGAATATGATTATGCAGATGACGACCGCTGCAATTGTGACAGGCCGCATAGGTAATATTACCATCTACATCCGCGATCTTATGGATCAGGCGCTCCTCCAGCAAACGGTCCAGCACTCTGTAGATCGTAACGCGATTACATAAATCGCCTAAAGATGCCTGCAGATCGGCGTGGGACAAGGCTTCTCCCGCTTCCCTGATCAGGTTCAGTATCTCGGTACGCGCTATAGTATTTCTTGAGCTGCTCATTTTAACACAAATTTTATTAATGCAACTTAGTTGCAATTAACAATGAAGCTTTATTTTTGCAACTAAGTTGCATTAGCAAAGATACTGCAGCAATCGTTAATCCTCCATTAAAAATCTGAATTATGATACAAGAAATAAATACACAGCAGCCCTCTACCGAAATCCTCTATGATGCAGTCATTATCGGCGGCAGCTATGCAGGCTTGTCGGCTGCAATGGCCCTTGGCAGGGCATTGCGTAAGGTACTGATCATTGATAGTGGTATGCCCTGTAATCGTCAGACACCGCACTCGCATAACTTTCTGACCCGCGATGGGAGTACACCAGCAGAACTGTCTGCCATAGCACTGGAGCAGGTGCTCGCCTACCCGACCATAACTCTTTGCAAAGACATGGCCATTAACAGCGTAAACGATGAAAACCTATTTACAACCACAACCGCTTCAGGGGAACGGTACAGAAGCCACAGACTGGTGCTGGCAACGGGTATTAAGGATATGATGCCGGAGATACCAGGTATTGCCGAATGCTGGGGCATCTCTGTTATTCACTGCCCGTATTGTCACGGATACGAATACCATAACCAGCCTACGGCTATATTGGCCAATGGAAATATGGCCTTTGAATTTTCCATGCTGTTATATAACTGGAGCAAAGAATTATACCTGCTGACGAATGGTCCGGTTACCATGGCTGAAGAGCAGATCAGCCAGCTGAGAAAATTGTCTGTACATATTATAGAGCAGCCACTGGCATCGATCAAGCATAAGGAAGGCAAACTGGAGGAGATTATCTTTAATGATGACAACAGGCTTACCGTGCCGGCTATGTATGCACGACTGCCTTTTGTCCAGCATAGTACCATTGCAGCAAACCTGGGCTGTGCGCTTACAGAACAAGGCCATATTGTTATTGACATGATGCAGCAGACTTCAATAGCAGGAGTCTATGCCTGCGGAGATAATAGTTCTGGTATGCGTTCTGTTGCACAAGCCGTATACAGCGGGTCTATGGCGGGTGCAGCCCTTAACAGGGAACTGAATGAAGCATTACTAAAACAAAGACTGGTATAGGTTTTGTGCGCATAGGGGTGAAACCCCGGTAAAAATACGGGTAAAACACCCCCTGGTATCCGGATATGCGATCCTACCTTTGCATGGGACAAAAAAGAATAATAGCACACGGACTAAACCCTATCACACACCGTTTTCATTTACTTCAAAATAATTAAAACCTAAACCTTAGACTGTCCCTATATCGTAACCGTTATTGCGGTATGCGGACAGCAACAGGCTTATACCTATTTGGTATAAGCCTGTTCTTTTCTACGTTCCATGATTCGCTCAGGTGTCTCTGTGACTTTAAAGCCAAATTGCTGATACAGGCCATGGGCATCGAGTGTAGCCAACATGATCCTTCTCAAACCAGCCATCCAATCCAGATCCATGAGGTATTGCATCATTTCTTTAGAAAGTCCTTTACCTCTGTGTGCAGCCAGGACATATACATCTGCCAGGTAGGCAAATGTGCTGTAATCCGTTACCAGCCGGGCAAACCCGACTTGCATGCTACCGTTAAAGACACCGATACAAAATGAATGTTGCAATGATCGCTGTACCGTTTCAAAAGGTATACCTTTTGCCCAATAGCTCTCTTGTGATAAGTATTGATGTATGGCTGTTATATCCATGGCCTCGTAGCCGGTATGTATACTGTATGCATTATCCATATTAGCCTTTTTTTATAGAAACGACGGAGCAAACCGGTTCAGTATCTTGCCTTAATAAAATACAAGCCAAAGTTGAATAATTTATTCATCTATACATTATTAATTGTGTATCAGTATAATATATTGACACAAATTGATCGTTCAAATAAAAATAAGGCAAAAAACCCCTTATACAGATTGAATAACCTGTATAAGGGGTTCTATATCTTTCGATAAGAAAAGAGGAATTTACTTTTGACTCTCCGCTTCTTTGTAAACCAGCTCCATTACTTTGGACAATGCTGTTTTGATTGCCTTTCTGCCTTTGGGAGCATTCAGATCAACCTCACAGAATGTACTTCCGTTTGAAAGCGCATGAAGAATAAGATAATATATACCTGCAATCTGGATTGCCATAACTGCTCTCAGGTTAATATCTGTCTTAGCAAAATTTGCATCGGTAAGCTTAAATAAATGCTTGCCTAACTCTTCACGGTTATCTGCCAGCTCTCTTAATCTTGGTTGGAACTCACTGATTTCCCAATTCAGGATTTTCTGCAAATCAGCAGACTGAAATACTTCATCAAACATGGTGTGTAAGATGGCAGTGATTTCATTCTGACCGAAGTTGTCAGCGGCTTCCATAATCGCTTGCGTCTTCGGACTGATCTGGCTCATCCAGTAATCCTTTTCATTCAGATAAGTCTCAATTAACTGATCTACTCCTCCGAAATACAGATAGATCAACCTTCTGTCTACTCCAGCAGTCTCAATGATGTTGCGAATAGTTAAACCGGTGTAGCCCTTCGTACGCAAGACCTCTCCCACTGCATCAAGCAGTTTTCTCTTAGTACGAGCTTTGTTACGAATAGCGCCATCCGTTACTTTACGCGCTTTTGTAACTTTCTCCTGGGATTCCTTATTCATTGTTTTCATTACTTCTAAATTATCGTATTATTACTATTAATACCCTTTCAATTTGCAAGTTCCAACTTTTTATTTATATATTCAAATGCTTCGAGCGCTTTACCTAATTGTTCACAATTGTGTGTAGCCATCAGACTCATTCGTATACGGGCATCCTTCTTGGATACGGCAGGATAAAGTATAGGATTGGCATATATTCCAAACTCCAGCAGCATCTTTCCTACTTGCCCTGTTTTATGCGGATCGCCTATTTTTACCGGGATAATGGCTGAGCAGGTATTGCCCACATCCAATCCCATATCGGTTAGTCCTTTTTTAAAATACTCAATATTCTCCCTCAGTTGCTGACGCCATATTGGTTCTTCATCAAATAGCTCTAATGCCTTTACTACGCCACTTATAGCCGGTGTGGCTGCCGCAGAGAATGCATATTGACGGGACTGATACTGCAGGAAGGCGATCATTTCCGGAGATGAGATCACAAATCCACCAATATTACCAAAAGACTTACTCAACGTTCCGGTGATGATGTCTATCTCCTGCAGGAGGTCCAGGTGCTCCAGCACGCCTCTTCCGGTTTCCCCGATTACACCGATACCATGTGCATCATCCAGCATCAGTAAGGCGCCATACTGCCTGCATAATTGCAGGATCTCCCGCACATGTGCCATATCTCCATCCTGCGAGTAGATACCATCAATGATCACCAGTTTATTTCGATATTTGAACTGCGCATCTTTCAATGCCATCTCCAGCATCTCCAGGTTATTGTGCAGAAAGCGTTTGGTATTGGTCAGCAAACAGCCCTCATACACACTGGCATGCACTGCCATATCCATAATCGCAATATCCTCTTTCTGCAAAAGTGCCTGCAAGGTGGCGCTATTAGCAGTATATCCGGTGGTGAATACTAGAGAGCAGCCTTCCGGACGATTAAAGAAATGGCACAGCTTTCGCTCCAGCTCTTCATGATACTCATAATGACCGCCGATCAGCGGAGAAGATCCGGCACCTGTTCCGTATTGCAGAATACTGTCAATAGCCGCCTGCTTCACGGCCGGGTGTTGTGAGAAGCCAAGATAATCGTTGCTCACAAGATTGAGCAATTCCTTTTCTTTTCCATCAGGCCCTATATGTCTTACCATGGGTCCTGACATGTCATAATTGATCTTCCTGTAATGATGCCTGTTGTTTTCCTTTAAGTATAAAAGAAAGGCATTAAGCTCTTTAGCCCGTTCAAACATTCCCATTCCCGGAATATTCTCAAAGTCCTTAAAGGACGCATTGTCGAATGTACTTTTCACGTTCATACCCCAAAATTTATTAGTGTATGATAAAAGTAATCCTTTTATTGTGATATAATTAACCTAATTGCAAGATAAGTTTCACATTTTTTATGCATAATCTTAACCAAGGTATATAAATATTTGAATTTAAATCATTAATGCTCCCAACCGGGAGCATTAATGACAATTAATAATTTTAATACTTATCCTATAATGAATTAATTTTCTTCCTGATCACCATTGGCAACTTTAGCACCTACAGTTTTAAGCCTGTTTTTGATACGGCTGAGGGAAGGATTCTCTATACCGAGGAAGGAAGCAATATGATATTGCGGAATCAGGTCCGGCAAATCGGGGAAATTCTCCAGGAATTGCTTGTAACGATCCTCTGCATTCAGGAAAACCAGGTTTTCCATTCTGTTCAGTAATTTATAAAACGCATCCTCCGCGATAGCGCGCCCTACTCTTTCCCATCCTTTTGACTTGCTGTAGAGTGACTCCAGGTCATTGATGTGGATGCTCACAATATAAGAAGGTACCAGTGCCTGTACATAATAGATACAGGGTATACGTTGCACCATACTGCGGAAAGCGGTTACGAATTCGTTCGGAGTATAGATAAATACAGTATTTTCTTTAAGGTTGTCATCAATATAGTATGTACGGAAAATTCCGGATACTATAAAGCCCAAGTGTTGACAAACATTTCCGTACTGGTTAAAATATTCTCCTTTTTTATAAGAGAACTTCTTCCAGTAGGGTAAAGAAAGTGCTACATCTTCTTTGCTCAGTTTTAAATGATTTTCTAAGTAGTTGGCTAAGGCCACAAACTCTAGTTCCATACACAAGTTGATATTATTTGCAAAATTACAATCGCACCTCCAAACCAAAAAACAATCTTTGGCCAGTAAATTTTACCCTTTTATTTACCTGAAAGGGTGCGAAAATTTGACTAAGATAACAAAAACTTTTGAGTTAACAGCATCGTTTATAATGATATAGGAATAATAACCCTTATATAAAATCATAAAGCCCCTAAAAAGGGGCTTTCTTTACAGATTTAAATATGAGCTGTATGAAGAGTACAAATTTATGGGAATTAAGTTTCATCATCCAAAGTCAGGCTACACTTGCTTTTCAGCTACCTCTTTAACTTAATTCTACAACAAAGATAAATAACTGTTTCTATAATTTCTTTAACTTAGGTTAACAGATTGAAAAAAAATTATTTTTTTCTTCTGCTCTGCTAAATACGGCTGAAACATTCCGATTCCGTGATAATCTTCTTTATATCAGCGATCAGGAAAGATACTGCATTGATATATTCATCATATTCGAATGGACGTTGCGTCTCGTCCAATTGCATAACGTCATTCAGGCAATTAAGACCGAATATACGGGCAATTATTTGTCCGTTAAATACTTTTTGCGCCTGATTTTCGTTTTTATCTAAAATGGAAAGATCAAAATTAGCATGTTTCAATCCGAAACGGGTCTTATCATAAGTAGCCAGGAAGCGGGATACCGGAATACCCTCGCTTTGTTTCAGGCAATATTCAGCAATCTGCTGGTATAGCAAATCGTTGGTTCCGTCGAAGACTGTATACACCCTGCTGTCCAGGAGCGCATATGCTGCACTATTATTCGGAGCGTTATAACGATAACCATCTCCACCGCATATCTGCTGATAGTTTAAGGCACCTTCCAGCATTTTATCTGTAGAAAGTGCTTTGATGGCTTGTGCCTCGAAGAAATTCTCTGTAAGCACATTACGAAAATCATTATAGCGGCTTACAAATGAAAGTAATGCCTGTGATACTGTTTTACCAGATCCGATCAGCTTCAGCCGGTATTGTACATAAGCGATATCCTGCAGTGCACCGTTACCGATCTTGCGCTGTGCCGCTCTTTCGTTTGCTTCCTCATATATACGACCAATAAAGCCGCTGGACATAGCACACATACTGAGGCGTGAAGCACACAGCATATCTATTGCTCCGTCAAGGCGTTCTGCAGAAACATTCAGGCGGCGGTAAGCCGGTACATATGCATCGATCTCATTACGACCATAATCAATCGCTTTAAGTCCCAGTGCATTATATTCTTCAATATTTCTGAAACCTTCGCTGCGCTTGACAATAAAATAACCGAATTCGTTATTATTTTCTGCATTTTTAGCTGCGATCAGCCACCAGTCTGCACTCAGACTGAATGCCTGCCAATGTTTCTGACCGCTGATGTGATACCTTCCATCTGCCTCCTGGCGATATACTGTACACATGCGGGACAGGTTAGAGCCGCAATGTGGCTCTGTAAGTGCAAAACCGCCAACTAATGCCTCGGTACTGAATAAAGGTAATACTTCGTCTTTAAGCTCCTGAGATCCGTATTTAGCAACATTCCTGATGAACAGTAATGTTATAATCATTGTATACATACTTAATGGCAAATTATATTTTGCCATTATTTCAATCAATGCGCAGATTTCTTCGTGACTGTCTCTTCCTCCATATTCAACCGGGATCATAGAAAGCAGCAAACCATTGTCCGTCAGCCTTTTCCAGTCTTCGCGTGGAAATGCTTCATTCGGAAATGTATTAGATCTATAATGCGTTTGCATGATAGATTCTATCGTGTGAAGAAAGGTAACCGTTTCTTGAGTATGATGCTTATCTATAGTAACCGATGAAGAGCCCATATAATTTTCAAATTATACTACTTAATTATTATCGTAAAAATATACTGTGTTTCGTTGAAATCCGTTAACCTAGGTTAACAAAATACTAATTTCATTCTTTATTTTATTTATTATCACATCAAACCTCGTGCCAAGCGGACATATAATTGCTAATATTATATTTGTTTCCATACAATATTTACTTAATAAATACCGTAATTAACTTAGCTTTGCCCTCCAAACCATATGGTTTAACAGAATTGCGCCCAACCATGATTTTAAGACTGTACGTTTCTCTATTGCTGTTTTTCGCCTGTTCTCTTTTCTATACTCCAACCCGGGCACAGATAAGCCCTGCAACCAGTACTGCTGAAGCAAACCCGTTTGCGCAGGCGGCCAAAGATACGGCACTACAGAAGAAAAAGAACACAGACTGGGACGAAGCGCCTGCCCGTATACAATATACATATTATAATAGTGAAGTGCCGCATTATTTCGACAGTTCTTTATTATTTTTTCATCGCAATCAGTATACGCAACCAGTGTGGTACAAAGACCTTGGCAACTGGGGTACAACAGCCAGAAATCTGATGTTTACCACAAATACCCGTCCGGGAATGTACCTTGGTTATAATGGATGGGATGTGTATAAATACACAATCGACAGCCTCCCTTTCATCCACACTACCCGACCATACACTTCATTCTCTTTTATGCTGGGCAGCAAACAACTGCAATGGGTGGAGCTGATGCACACACAAAACATTAATCCCCGCTGGAACTTTACCTTTAAACTGGCGAACAATGTGTCAGATGGTTTTTTCAACCTGCAACGCACTTCCGGATTTAACGGTTTTTTCAGCACCAACTATAAAAGTCAGAATGAACGGCTGCGCACAAAATTCGGTATAATATTTAACAATTTCAAACAAGATGAGAACGGCGGCATCCGAAATGACAGTTTTTTAACTGAGCCATTGTACAAGAATCGCATTAGCATTCCCGTAAGGTTTGATAATCAAGGAATTGCAGCAACAAGATCGGATGTATATAATCGGCAGCGGGACAATCTTTTTTTTCTGGAGAACAGTTATGCCTGGGGGAAAAAGGACTCGATCTACAATAATGACTCTACAAAGGTGACTTATAGCTTCACTCCACGATTCTCTGTTAAGCATGTCATCAGCCTCGAACACACCCGCCACCAATTTATAGATGGCAGTCCTGATTCGCTCAATTACCTGTATGCCGGCAATTTTAGTTTTAAGGTTTCTGATACGGTTAAATCGGTTCAGAACTGGACCAGCCTGGACAATAAATTCTCGCTCAACACTTTCCTCGGCAAAGACAGCCAGCAAGTGAAGATCGAAGCTGGTATAGGCTATCGTAAAGATTTTTTCCGTACGCTCACCTACATTCCGAACATCAAAGATTCTCTGTTCAGTTTTGACAACGTCTACTTATTCGGACAGATCGGCAAAGAGGCTTTAAAACCTGAGCAATGGACTTACCTGGCCAATGCAAGTTTCTTCTTCCTGGGCCAATCGGCGGGTAACCTGAATGTTTCGGGGACTTTATCCAAGCGATTCCTCAATTTGGGGCAGATTAGCCTGGGGGTAATGCAGTCAATCAATGATCCTGCATACTATACCCGTAAATTCAAAACCAATTTTTTTGAATTAAGTAGCTCTTTCAATAAACAAACAACAACAAAGGTATACGGCAGATTACTGATCGACCGCTGGAAGCTGGATGTAAGCCTGAGCAATCAACTGATCTCAAACTATATTTTCCTGAACAGTGATCAGCATTTTGAACAATACAGTCCTGCATTTTCCATCCTGCAGTTATCGGCCCGCAAGCGATTTACCTTCGGAGCTTTTGACCTGGACAATGAAGCGGTATGGCAACAGGCTACCAATAATGCCCCGGTGCATATACCTACTCTGATGCTGCGCCATCAGCTGGCGTATAAACTACCGATCTTTAAAGGCAGACTGGATGCTTACCTGGGCCTGGAAGGAAGATACCATACTGCATATTATGCTGATGGCTATAGCCCGTTCTACAACCAGTTTTACTACCAGGATAATATCCTGGTCAGCAACAGACCGGAGTTATCGGCTTTCTTTAATTTCAAAGTAAAACGATTGAGGGCTTTTGTTACCGGAGATCAGCTACAGCAACTGTTCTGGACTAAGAATGTGATGCAGGCACCGGGCTATCCCGCTCCGAATGTGTATCTGCGCCTGGGCTTCAACTGGGTTATGATGAACTAATGCCTGTAAAGCTACATTATAACAGAAGCGCCGGGGATATCCCCGGCGCTTCTGTTATAATGTAGCTCGTTGTTTATTTTGCATAGAACTCCTGTTCGTATACCGCATCTACCAGCAAGTTGCCACCATCGGCAGCTGTTGTAGCCAATACATCGCAACGGTTATTATACGGATTATCGGCATGACCTTTTACCCAGTGGAACCTTACTTCATGCTTACGATACAGTTTCAAAAAGCGCTGCCACAGATCCGGGTTTTTCTTTCCTTCAAAACCCTTTTTCTCCCAGCCGAATACCCAGCCTTTTTCAACAGAGTCAATCACATATTTAGAATCGGAATAGACCATGATCTGCAGGCCCGGCCGGGTCAGCACTTCCATAGCTACAATCACCGCCATCAGTTCCATGCGGTTATTAGTGGTCAGGCGATAGCCCTGTGACAGTTCTTTTTTTACTGAACCCCATTGGAGAATAATACCGTATCCTCCCCTGCCCGGGTTGCCTCTGGATGCGCCGTCTGTGTAGATGATTAATGACAAATTAAAGTGTTACGTTTAGTAAATTAAAGGTAATTTTGGCGGCAAAAGTACAATTTTGAATCGGAACATAAAAGTAACTGCGGTAAGCTATCTGAATACAAAACCGCTATTATACGGCATTGAACGCCACCCTGTCTTATCCCGCATAGACCTGAATGTTGCCTACCCTTCGCAAATTGCTGCCCAATTACAGAATGACACTACCGATATAGGCCTCGTATCTACTGCTGCTATCCTGACCATCCCTGATGCACAGATCGTTACTGACTATTGTATTGCTGCAGACGGCCCGGTAGCCTCTGTATGTATTTATAGTAATTGCCCGCTGGAAGAGGTAGACCAGATTTATATGGATTATCAATCCCGCACTTCTGTAAAGCTGGCAGAGATTTTATTAAAACATCACTGGAAAAAAGAGGTTTTAATGCTGCCTGCACCGGAAGATTTTATCGATCGTGTACAAGGCACTACAGCAGCAGTTATTATCGGTGATCGTGCTTTGAAGGCCAATCACCGCTTCCCTTATATCTATGATCTGGCAGAACATTGGAAAGCCTTTACCGGCTATGACTTTGTATTTGCAGCATGGATTGCCAACAAGGCTCTTCCGGAAGATTTCATCCGCGAGTTCAGTGAGGCAAATGCTCTGGGATTGCAGCATATTGATGAGGTGATCGCGGCCAATCCATTTCCGGAATATAGCCTGGATACCTATTATAGAAAAAACATCCGCTACCAGCTGGATGATCATAAACGTAAAGGGCTGGAGTTATTTCTTCAATACTTAAAGGAAATGCCTTAAAACAAGTCCAGTACTTGCTTTAAGGCATATTTTTGCTGATCGGTAAAGATCAGGTCCACATCATATTTATTTTCACTCCCGCTTTTACGGCCTTGTAGTTGCAGCGTTTTAAAGGGCTTCAGGTATACTGCAGCATCTGAAAATACAGGCAGACTACGCAACTGGTCTATATTACACCACAAGGACAGATACACATCGCCTCCTGCTCCATTTTCCGGTCTGTTTTCTGCACCGGAAATATTACTGCTCACCAGAAATTGTCGTGCATTACGTACTGCATATTGCAGTCCAAATAAAGGAAATACACTTTTACGGACACTATCCGGCGGAGCGATTATCGATTCCTGCTGCAGTATTGCAAGGCTTTCAAGGCCAGCCAATGTGGTTTGAAGGTATATACCCGGCACTTGCTTTTCCTGTACACTTACCTTTGCAACCTTTTCAAAATTATCATCAAAATCATAGGTCACAACCGATTCCTGCTGGCTTACAGCCCCTTTTACATACAGCGTATAACCATTGGCAAAAACAGTTTGTAACTGATCCCAGTGCACGCTATCGGTACGCTCTTTAAGCAGACCTGACAGATCAGCTACCAGGTTGCTCCCCGAATGTATAGCCAGGGCCATATTTTGTGGTGTAGTCATAACCGTTTTTCGTTGTACCGTATCAGCACCAGTCCATGTCGCCAGGATTCGTCCTTTTTCAAAGTTCAGGTGCCCGGTGCCCCAATCTCCTGCTGTTACTATATCATCAGTAGCAGTACGCAGGCTGCCCCACTTAGTATCTGCAAAAGCAACTGTATTTAATTCTGACAAGTATGCTTTTGCTGCGGCAATCATTTTTTCATCCGGCCGGGCACTGGTCATCATAACAGCAACCTTTTCATTATAGATACAACTGAACAGTTTGCTTTTATGTACAAAAACGCCGTTGCTATAATTAAAGCTGGTTTTCAAAAAAGCCTGAAAATCGCCGTTATTACTGATCTCCCAGCGACTCAGCAGAAAACCGGAAGGCATATCCTTGAGCCCGAACAGGAATACATTAAATGGTAATTCCAGTCCGTATTTTTCCTTTTTGCCGCTTTTCTTTTGTCCGGATATTTCTGTACCTCCGGAAAGCAAGAGGTCTATACCAATCTGTTCTACATTAATGCGCACAGCATTTACCGCAGTTGTGGGGACGGCTATATTAAAGGATTGTGTTCGTTTATAATACATAAATCCCCATACACTCACCGCAATTAATACTGCAATCGCCAGAATAGAAATGACAATCTTTTTTACCATGCCTTTCTCATATCATCCAGTAAATAAATCAGGTATTCCAGAGAGTTTGTACGCTGATTTGGAATGTTCAGGATATAATTTGCCTCTACACGTCCTTTCTTGTTTTTCTCTGTGGCAAATTGCATCTGTCCTACATTATTCAGCAATTTATTCATACGCAGTTTACGCATAGAACCGTCTTCTTCATCCATGATTTTATCAACCAGTTTATTGGCATAAAACCATCCCGATCCGTTATGCTTCATCAGTAAACGTTTGTCTGCTTTGGTCAGTCCGCCGCGTTGTGCACCATCTTTGATCGCCAGCATTTCTGCAGCATCGGTACCGATAAATACAATGCCATCTTTGATCAGGCAGTAGTAATCAAAGGGGTCGTAGCTCCTTTTATCGCTTATTTTGTAGATCCCGTTTTCCAGTACCATCAGGTTTTTTTCTATAGCATAGTCCAGCAGTTTATGGAAAATATGGTCGTCTTTCGTGGTAAACATCATCAGGAAATTCGGTAAGTTTTCCTGGCGCTCTACTTCTTTTTCTGTAGAAGCATAACTTTCTTCATCCCAGATATATTCAATCGTCTTGTATGATTTCTTTTTGATATTGGTGAATACAAAAGCAGCATCTCCACTGATGGCTTTACCAATAGCTTTTTCATCAACAATCAGGCTGAACACATCGGCCAGCAGCGTTGCTTCCTGGCTTCCGTAAGTATGTAGCTGGTTGAAGGCATCTTTAACGATACCCGGCATCTCCTCCAGGTAATTCTGTGTATTGAAGGCCATCGCCACTACACCAATATCATTGCTGCTGTTGATATAACGGGCAAATTTCGGGTTCAGTTTTCGTTTATAAATACGGCTGATGCGTTTTCCGTTTCGTTCATCGGTATGGGTTACGGCATTTATTTTAACAGCATTGCTTTCAAAATTAAGCTGCAGCATTACCCAGTTATCTTCAATGGTTTTCTGTTCCTGCGGCTGCTCTCTGAGCCAGCTGTTTACTCCGTAAAAGTATCCCATCCAGGAGGTAACCGGAGAGGCAGAGGCATTCATATAAACAGTGAACGCACTATTCGCCTTAGGACGCTCCATGTCTTTGAAATAGCTCAGTTGCTGAAAAGTAGCCGTATTGGCCACAATCATATTCTCCAGGAATTGCTCCTGCCAGACGCTCATTACAGAGTCTACTTTACGCTCGTATACTGCACGATCAGCATCATAACGTTCCTGGTCAAAACTATTATTATACTCTGCAGGGCTTGACACTACCATAGGTGCTTCCACAGTATATGGCGCTGCCGAATCTACTGCTACAGCCACGGCTGCAGCATCTTCATATGCGGCCACAGCTGCGGCCTCTACAGCTTCCGCAGCTTCCTCCTCCTTGGTTCCTTCATAAGTTACTACTGCTACTTTTGGGGGCGGAGGTGGGGCGATATCTATGACCCTGGGTGCTTCTGTCTTTACACCTTTCTTCTTCTTGCTTTTCGGCATTGCCGGTGGCGGCGGCGGTGGTGGTGCTTCTACTAGCGCTACTGATACAGCCTCTGTTGTCTCTTCATCTTCATTCAGATAATAATCGCTGTATTCAACCGGTTTAATCCCGTAGCGGGCTGCCCGTACACTATCCTCAAATGCTCTGTAGCGCTCACTTCCATCAATTAAGATACCGTATGAACCAGAACTGGCTATAAACAATCGTTTATCGCTGTCTTTAATGGAGAAGATACGGCCACCATTAATTTCTTTAGCCTGTTTGCGCTCGTTTACATCCATTACTTTTTTGAACAGATCTACATTGGCAATCGGTAACAGACGCACTTCATAGTTCACACTATCCGCCATCACAAAGTGCATATAGGCTTTGCGCTGATGGTCAATGCCGGATTGTGTTATATCCTTATCAGATTCATAATTATGATTCAGGTCGAACAGGGATTCGTATAGAGAACGGGCACTCTCCGACTGGTCGATATGATGAATATCTGTCTGTGAAAATATATATGGGAGGTTGATCTCTACAACATAATCGGCTCTTTTAGGTGCCGGTATTTCGTTTTGTTGCGCTTTGGCTGCCGCGGGCAGTAAGGCACCCATGGCAATCAGGTAGGTAATCTTTTTCATGAAGGGATATTATTGTAAAATGATAGTATTATTAACGGAGGTTCCGTAGGTGACAATATTGGTAATGGCGGTACGGAACATAACCGCTTTTTTAGAACCGGACAATTTAGCATCTTTATTGGTCTGCGCTTTTACCGGTGCATCAAATCTGTATACAGAGGTGTAGAGTGCATTCTTAAACACTTCTTTATCCTCCTGTTTAAGATCCATATATTGCTTTTTCGTTTCCGGGTTCAGCTGGTATGTTTTGATAAATGTTTTGGCTGCTTTGTTATACTGGTAACGGGCTATGTTGTATGCCGGTATTTTGTACTGCTGCAGGATCTTTGTAGAAGCGGTATTGATATTGGATACTTCTTTGAAATCAAAGGAGACGGTAAAAATGTAATTAGAGAAATCGTTAGTGGTTTTCACATTACTGATGCCCGGCATATTTCTTAAGGTTGCAGCTGTTTTATTCAGTTCAGCAACAATTTCCTGCTGGCTGGGCACCTTGTATCCGTTTACTGTTTTCAGTTTCATCAGGGAGGCTACTTTAGCCTTGCTCTGAGATACATTCAGGGTAAGGATCATGCGGCCGCTGCCATCATTATTCAGGTTAATTTCTTCAACGGTTTCAAAACAGGAACTGAACATGATGCTGCATAAAACAATGAGCGCCAGTTGTATAATTTTTCTCATGAAGTAAAGTTATTTGCGATGGCAAATATAATCCATAAAAAAACTGCGGCCGTGTTTCGGCCGCAGTTTTGCAAAAAATATTGAATTATTTCTTTTCGTAACGTTTTTTGAATTTTTCGATACGACCCGCTGTATCTACAAATACTGATTTACCAGTGTAGAAAGGGTGAGAAGTATTAGAAATCTCAACTTTGATCAACGGATACTCTTTACCATCTTCCCAAGTGATTGTCTCAGTAGTATGAGTAGTTGATTTAGTTAAAAAAGTAGACTCGTTAGACATATCTTTGAAGACTACGAAACGATAATTTTCCGGATGTGTACCTTTTTTCATTTGATTTTTTATTTGCGTATGGTTTCTAGCCATACAATTGTACAATTAAGGTTGCAAAAGTATATAAATATTCCTATTTATACAAATATTTTTTCTAATAAGATAACAGATAGGCAATCTTATCAGCCACTTTTTGTGCATTAGGCAGCATTTCAGCTTCCAGACCCACATTCAATGGTACCGCAGGCAGGTTAAGCGCACCAATGGTCTGTACAGGGGCATCCAGGTTACGGAAACACTCCTGTGCAATGCGTCCGGCCAGGGCTTCTGCAAATGAGTTATTTAATTGCTCCTCGGTCAGGACGATACATTTACCATGCTTTTTCACGGTTTCATATACCAGCGCCTCATCCAGCGGGAAGATCGTTCTCAGATCTACCACCTCTACTTTACCAGCATGCTGTTTAGCCGCTGCAGTAGCCCAGTGTACACCCATACCATAAGTAATGATACATACACTCTCACCGTTATCCACCTGCTCCTCATCTGCTTTCAGCACTACATTACCGATACCAAACGGCAGGATATAATCCTCTGCAGGTTCGATTGTTTTGGCGGCTTCTGTACCCGGAACCTTACTCCAGTAAAGGCCTTTGTGCTCCAGCATCACGATTGGGTTATTGTCGTAGAACGCAGCTTTCATCAATCCTTTAAGGTCAGCAGCATTGGAAGGATAAGCAATCTTGATCCCTTTAATGGTAGCCAGTGTACTTTCTACACTACCACTATGATAAGGACCACCACCGCCATAGGCACCTATCGGTACACGGATGATGTTGCTTACCGGGAATTTACCGCAGCTCAGGTAGCAGGATTTAGAAATCTCCGTTACCAGCTGGTTCAGACCCGGATAAATATAATCGGCAAACTGTACTTCTACAATCGGTTTCAGCCCCACAGCACTCATACCCACGGTAGAACCGATGATATAAGCCTCCTGGATAGCGGTATTGAATACACGCGCATCACCAAACTTCTGTGCCAGTGTTGCGGCCTCTCTGAATACACCGCCGATACGGCCACCCACATCCTGTCCGTAAAACAGGGCTTCCGGGTGCTTGCGCATCACCTCTTCAATGGCATGCAATGCAGCATCTACCATCACTACTTTTTCACCACCTTCAGGTACACGGGTACCGCGCTCTTCAGTGATCTCCAGCGGAGCAAACACATGATCAGAAACCGTTGACAGTTCCGGATCAGGCGCATTCACAGCACGGTCAAACTCTGCTGCAATAAACTCAGCTTCTTCTGCTTCGATTTTATCCAGTTCCGCTACCGTTACGCCCAGTTCTATCAGGCGTTGCTTCAGTTTTGGTCCCGGATCATCAAGGCGGTGTTTCTCCAGATCCTCTTCGGTACGATACCACTCTCTGCGCACACCGGAAGTATGGTGACCGATCAATGGTACGGTAGCATGCACCAGTATTGGTTTACGCTGCTCACGTACATAATCGAAGGCTTCCTTCATGGTATTATAGGAAGGTTCGAACTGGCTGCCATCTACGGTCAGGCGCTCGATACCTTTAAATCCTTCAATAAATTCATAAGCCGTCATGGTTCTGGCCTCATCGCTGGATACGGAGATACCCCAGTCATTGTCCTGTACCAGGAAGATAACCGGCAGCTGATGCAATGCTGCAAACTGAAAGGCTTCACTCACCTCGCCTTCGGTAACGCTGCCGTCACCGAAAGAACACACTACAACAGGAGGTGTATCAAAGGTTCTCAGTTGCTGAGATTCAATATATGCAATACCCTGAGCTACACCGGTTGTAGGAATAGCCTGCATTCCGGTCGCACTGCTCTGGTGAATGATTTTGGGGAAATTATCTCTTTTTATATTGGGATGGCTGTAATAAGCACGACCACCGGTAAACGGATCGTCACCCTTTGCCAGTAATTGCAGCATCAGTTCATAAGGACGGTAACCCATGCCCAGCATCATGCTCTCATCACGATAGTAAGGGCTTACATAATCGTCAGGCTTCAGTTGAAATGCCGTAGCCAGTTGTATTGCTTCATGTCCACGGGAAGTACTGTGTACATATTTACAAATGGGTCTGTTGGCTTCATAAATATCGGCCATAGCTTTAGCCGACATCATGAGTCGGTATGCTTTTAAAAGCAAATCTTTATCTGTCATGTAACTTTTTTGTGCTATGAGGGAGCAAATTTAAGGTTTTAAATTGATTAGGGAGCCTAAAGCTTATGATACAGCATCTTACTAATAATGATCCAGTATAAATGAGCGTAAAAATGCCCAGCCTTCGTTGACGACTGCTTCTTTATTGACCAGGCGGGTATAGCGCAGCTGCAGTTTCCGGGTCAGAACGATGCCGGCACTATTGGCTACAGCCATCCATACCAGCCCTACAGGTTTTTCCGGAGTACCCCCTGCCGGTCCTAAAATACCGGAGAAAGATATGGCAATATCTGCTTTAAGGTCCTGCACCGCACCCAGGGCCATTTCCTTTACGGTTTCTTCACTTACCGCTCCGTGGGCCACCATGGTGCTCTGCTGCACACTAAGCAGGCTCTGCTTGATTTCATTGGCGTAAGAGATCACGCCTCCTTTATAATATTTAGAACTACCGGCCACATTAGTTACCTGGTGTCCGAAATAGCCACCGGTACAGCTTTCCGCTGTAGCCAGCAACAGATTTTTTTCCTGTAGTAAACGGGCTGCATAGATATCCAGTCCTACATCTTCTGTGCCGATCACATATTCCGGAATGCGCGCTGCAATCTGTTGCATGACCGCATCCATTTCGGCAGATAAGGCCGTAGGATCTGTGGCTTCTGCAGTCAGGCGCAGCTTTACCATTCTCAGAGAAGGCAGGTACGCCAGGTGCATATACCCGGGTAATGCTGTCTCTAAATCCTCTATACGTTCTGCCAGCACACTTTCGGCAATACCGGAAGTAACCAGGTGACGATGCAGTAATTGTACTGAAGATTGCAGGCGGGCCTGTATTACCGGTACCAGTTCGTGATCCAGGATATGCTGCATTTCAAAAGGCACACCGGGAAGCGAGGCCACCAGTTTGCCGTCCTTTTCAAACAGCATACCCGGTGCGGTACCCAACTGGTTAAACAATACAGTACAGACATCCGGCACATCGGCCTGGCGGGCATTACGCTCCAGCATAGGCATATTGCGTTTGCTAAAGATCGCTTCTACATGAGACAATACCTGCTGGTTGCGTACCAAAGTACCACCAAAATAATCGCAAAGTACCGGTTTGGTAATATCATCTGCAGTCGGGCCAAGCCCCCCGGTAATGATAACCAGGTCGGCTCTGCCAAGTGCATCATCCAGGGCTTCAACAATATCCTCTTTTTTATCTCTGATCGCAACCTTACGAATGACTTCAATATTAATTCCACCAAGGGTCTGGGCAATGTAAACAGAGTTCGTATCAAGGGTCTGACCGATCAGCAGTTCGTCGCCGATGGTAATGATAATAGCATGACGTGGCATATAGCAGTGTTTAGGGATATCAAAGATAAGTGTCGCAAAACAAAAAACGGTTTCTTAAACAAGAAACCGTTAATGTGTAACCATAAATCACCTTATTTTTTAACAAAAGGTATTATAGCATTTTTACCATTTTCGGCATTCAGTCTGATGAAATACTGACCAGCAGCCAGATTCCTTGTGTCGATTGCATTCACTGCAGTCTGACGCAGAACAATCTGTCCGTTTACATCCATCACCCAAACATTCAGCGGGCTGCTGTATTCGAAATACAACATACCGGAAGTAGGGTTAGGATAAAGCTGTACCGACAATGTATTGATATCTTTGATACTATTTGGCGCTGTGGTAAACTGAATCGTTTTCCAGTCCGTAAAACCCTGTCCATAATGGCAGTAAGCTCTTAAGTGCGCGTAATAGCCAGTCCATGGGGTTAAATTACCTTGTGAATATGAGGTCTGTCCAACTACGGTATTGATAATATCAGAGCCACCTACTGTTGGCGACTGGTTGATCACTACCTGGAAAGAATCATTTCCGTCAAATGTGGTATCACCAGGGTATGACCAGTTGATATCAACATTAGTTGTGGTAACATTAAAGATTGTAATATTTATGGTATCAGGACAGGCTGTACCGCTTTCCATAGTAACGAAATTATCCATTACAAAATAAGAAGGGAAGAAATCGTCTGAAGAGGTCACGCGGAAAGTAAGGCTATCCACATTACCTAAAGACTGGAGGCTTAACCAGTTCCAGTTATCCAGTGTTCCTCTCTGCGCAGCAGGAGTAGCACTGCGGTAGTCAGACAGGTAATACTCTACAGAGTCTGTGCTTTGCACACCGTTATTAAATCCTTTCACTGTCAGTTTAGCCCATCCGTTTGCTGCAGCGTAAGTAGCATTGGCATAAGCATAACCCCAGCTGGTATTGGACAGCATGAATCCTGCAACAGGATGACCTGCAGCAGCACCGTTTAATGTAGCGCTAGCAGGACTGTATGCATAAGCAACGGCATATTTATCAGATCCGTTATATCCTCTGCCTTCACGACCGGCATACATATAATGCAGATCGTAACAATTATTACATTGTGTGGTATCGAAGATATTGGAATAGCTGAAACCATCTGTAAGGGTATACCCCTGATAGTCCATCATGCTTCCCTTCAGCTCAACCAGGCCTGAAGATACAGTATAGCCGCTTGTTGCAAAATCAACATAAAGCGTATCGCTGTTAGGCAATGATAAGTTCTCAAATGTAGCTACAGTCTGTGCCTGAGCCTGAGCCGACAGCATAATAGCTGAGGCTAATAGTAAACGTTTCACCATAAAATATATTATTATATCAAAATACTTATTCCGTTTCCTTTTTCCCGAGGAATTGGGTATGATACACCAGGCAGGTCTTCTGACTCGTTCTCTTATCTGTCACCTTCCCGCTATAAAAGCAGTGGTAAGCAGTAATACAGATAAGTAATAAACAGAACTTACAGCAACGGGTATTGTTTTGGATTTGCACCAAATTCCCTTTTAATTCATCCGGATCATGACGATCCGATCGAAACCAAATGCACGGCGAAGGTATAAAAAGTATTTTTAAAATGAATATTTTTTATATAAGGATGCCGTAATACTTCCTTTACCGAACATGATTATACAGCCAAATATATTGAGTAACTTTGCACTGCCGGGCGTTTCCGGCATAAGTATAATAATAGTAAGAAATGATATATAATGTAATCGGATTAATGTCCGGCAGTTCTCTGGACGGGCTGGATATTGCTTTTGTAGAAATTACAGATGTGCGCAATGACTGGAGTTATGAGATAAAGGAAGCGACCTGCATTCCTTTTGAAGACGGACTGAGAGCACAGTTAAAACAGGCTTCGGCACTGCCGGTACCTGAATTCCTGCGCCTGCATACCCGCCTGGGCAAATGGATGGGAGAACAGGTAAACCTGTTTATCGAAAACAACCAGCTACACCACAAAGTACATTTTATTGCCTCTCACGGACATACTGTATTTCATGAGCCGCAAAACGGCACCAGTACTCAGATCGGTGACGGTGCGGGCATTGCAGCGACTACCGGTTTAACCACAATTACCGATCTGCGCAATATGGACGTGGCCCTCGGCGGACAAGGTGCGCCTATTGTACCCCTGGCTGATCGAATGCTGTTTAAAGAGTATCATTTTTGCCTCAACATCGGGGGCATTGCTAATATTACAATCAATACAGAACATCCTGTTGCATTTGATATCAGTCCGGCCAACCAGCTGCTGGATCATTATGCACAGAAGATGGGCCGCAGCTATGACGAAGGCGGAGACCTGGCCCGTGGTGGTACGGTAAACCAGGAACTATTACAGCAGCTGAATAATCAACCTTATTATACCCTACCGGCTCCAAAATCACTGAGCAATGATTTTGCCGGCACGCTGCATCAACTGGCCGATGCAAGCGGATTATCTTCTGTAGATATTCTTGCGACTTATACTGCGCATATTGCAGCACAAGTCGCTCAAGCCATTGCTGCTTATCCGAAAGATGCCGGTCAGAAAATGCTGATCACCGGTGGCGGAGCTTTTAACAGTTACCTGGTAGAGCAATTGCAGATTGCATTGCCAGAAATAGAACTGGTCGTACCGGAACAGGCCCTGATCAAGCATAAAGAAGCCCTGGCTATGGGCCTGATCGGTGTACTGCGCTGGAGAGAAGAGCATAATGTACTGTCCAGTGTTACCGGTGCCCGTCGCAACAGTATAGGTGGTGCCGTATGGTTAGGTAATAACTAAAAATATATTCCGGACATTATCCGGAAACCTATAAAAAGATTCCCGCCGGTAAGGCGGGAATCTTTTTATGGGTACGTATTCAAAAAATATCGCACTACTCCCTAAGCATCAATCGGTTAACGATTTACTAATTAAGATTTCCTGTTCAACTATTCGTTCTATTTTTGCTTTGTAAAACAAACAAAACAGAAATACTGATTTTTATGAAAAAAGCAATCTTAAGTATTGCAGCTATTGCCGGCTTTACGGCTGCTGCGCAGGCTCAAATCAAATTCGCACCTGAAGTAGGTCTGAATATTTCTACAATGAAATACAGCACAAATTCTACTTCAAGTGAAAGCAAATCACTGACCGGCTTTAAAGCAGGTGCTTTTGTAGAATTACCATTCAATAAAGTGGTATCACTGGAACCAGGTGTATTCTACAGCAGAAAAGGTGGCGAATATTCTAATATTCTTGGCACTACTACTACTACCCTGGATTATGTTGAAGTTCCGGTAAACCTGAAGTTCAGCCTGCCATTGGGTATCGGCGGCAGACCATTTGTCTATGCAGGTCCTTACTTCGCATACGGCGTTGGTGGTAAGAATACACTTTCCAACAGCTTAGGTACTGTTAGTTCTGATGTAAACTTCGGCTCCGGTTCTGCTCAGATGAATCCGCTGGATATAGGTGCGCAAGTAGGTCTGGGATACCAGTTGCCGGTAATCGGCTTATACGCCAGAGCGCAATATGGTATGGGCTTTACCAACCTGAGCAATGCCTCTAATGTTACCACTACCAATAACAGCAACTTCTCTGTAAGCGTAGGCTGGCAGTTCTAATTCAAAAGAAAAATACCAACTATATATTACTTACGTGCTCTGTATTGAAGGTGTTCCAGCGTCTTGCCGGCAAACCTTTTTTCACCCCTGGGTTCAAAGCCCAGCCGAAGGTACAACCGTTTCGCAACAGGATTATCTTTATCGACCAGTAAGCCCAGCACATGCCCCTGCTGATGGGCATACTCTTCTATCAGATGCTGTACCATTGCCGCACCTACGCCCTTTCCCTGCAATACAGGATCGACACCGAGGGAATCGATATAATACTCCCCTGCTGCAGTTTCGGCTCCGGGATCAAAATCTTTCTCCAGTACTTCACGGATATACTCCGCTACAGGTTCTCTTAATATATCCAGCATAGCGCCGTCATATACACTGACCGCAGCCTGTACCTTACCTTCAATTTCTGCAACCCTGCAATGCTGGTACGAATACTGGTTGCCCTTCCTTGCAGTAAAGTAATGCAGAAAGTTCAGGGCCTTATCCCGGTCGGCCGTTCCGATAAAGTCATACACAATATCTTCCATAGCCAGCAGCAGGCATGCCGCTATTTGTGGCGCATCCGATTGTTTTGCTTTCCTTATCATCATATATACTGCAATTTACGCATAACCTTTAAGTGTATTCTTTAATTTATTCTGATCAAAGTAGCGGAGTGCAATGCCATTGTCTTTTTTAGAACCTTTCAGGTGCAGCAACAGTGTACCGTAATTGGCTTTACCCATGTATTCGATATCGGCCTTCAGTAATTTATACGGAATATGATATTTACGGTCAAGTGCATTGATCAATTGTTCAAAAAGTAATTGTCCTTTCAGTTCTACTTCTATCAGTGGAAATAGCCCTGATTCATCTTGTGCATCCTGCTCAGCCTGCGGCTGCAGCGCTTGTGTTGTGTTCATAAAAATATCTTTTTAGTAAATCATGTAAAACTTGTTTTATTCTGAGACGCGGCTACTGGCGGCCCATCTTCTCTGGTACATTTTGTTGCGCACCGGGGCAACAATCCAGCTATGAATATAACAGCCGGCACATACATTAAAACATGATTCCATAATGCTCAGTGTAATGAGTACTACACCGGCAATGGTAGTGACATCGGCAGGTGCGGTGTACCACAGTGCCAGTATTAATGCGGTAAAACCAAATCCGAGTGTAGCGGCAAATTTCTTAGGCGGTGCAAATATGGGCAATGCCGGTAAGCCTACCCAGTTCACAATAATCCTGGAGACCAGCACCAATGGTGAAGGCCAGTAAGTAAAGGCCCTTAAAACAAAGTCGGCCAGCAATATCCATAACAATATGCTCCATTGACTCAACAGGAAGGCAATTACTAATGCAGCAGTCTGTGCTGCGGTTACCCTTATTACGCGGGCATCGGCGTATAATTGTGTTTGCAGGGGCGTGTTCATAAACGTTTATTTAATTTGTTTGTTTTTATTAAGAGGTGCCGATCGGGCTCGAACCGATGTAACAGCTTTTGCAGAGCTGCACCTAAACCTCTCGGTCACGGCACCATGATTTCAAAAATTGATATAAAAAAAGAAGGGCCTCACGATGTGTCGTAAAGCCCTTCCCGGTATAGAAAAATTCTTTAATTCAGACACAATAATAGTTACCATACATCCACACATGACAACAACACATCACCTTCACCACATGATTAAAATAATGTGCCGGCTTAGTAGAAATAATATGTGTATATGTTGTGTTCATTTTATTTGATTTGTTGTGATGGTATATTGCAAAAAAAACTCCCCCGAAACAGTATCGGGGGAGTTGGTTATATAAAGATTATTTTATGATCCTGATATTATCCAATGGAACCGATACAATGATATGCTACATGCACACAACACCACATCATCTTTGATGACGGATTGGCGTTAAAGTATGTATGGATATTTGTATTCATGTTCTATTGAATCTGCGTTTCGTTTTTGAACCGCATGACTGCAAATGTAGGAGGAAATTTTAATTGACCAAATATTTATAAAAATATTTTTTTGTTAAAAATCATCGGATACCACGCTGCTGCCCAGAAAAGCATCTTCCAAAATTGCTTATCTTTATGTGCCTGACCAACAATAATATATCTATGAACAAAGAAACTATAAACATCCGAAAAGCAATACCAACGGACCTTGAAGCCATTTATGGATTTATATGTACGCTGGAGAATGAGGCATTGGATAAAGAGCACTTTGCACAGATATTTGAGTCCAATTTACTACATAACGACATCCTGTACCTTGTCGCAGAATTTGATCAGAAACCCGCAGGGTTTATCAGTTTTCATGCACAGCAGTTATTACACCATTGCGATTTCGTTGGTGAGATCCAAGAGTTTTTTATTGCTGCGGAATACCGGGGCAAAGGTATTGGTCGCCTGCTGATAGAAGAGGTAAAGGCATACGCAGCAGCAAATAATATCCGTTATATAGAGGTGACCACGAATAAGCGCAGAACGGAAAATGTACCTGTTTATGAGGCCCTGGGATTTCAACTGACGCACCATAAATTTACCCTGCCACAACCTTAAGAAAGTTCTTTTGCAGACAATTGAAAATTGATTTCTTTTTTTCACATAAGTTTATACCTTTGTAATCATCCCGAAAACCGGGAAGGCATATCGTATTTATTACAACATACGTACATGAAGAAACGTTTATTATTACTGACTGCAGCAGCAGGTATTACATTACAGACACAGGCGCAGGTTACCGTAACTCCGGAATTCGGGTTTTTACTGACCAAGCCTACAGGCTATACTACAGATAACGGTATGAGAAATACGACCAATTACGATTGGAGTATGGGCGTACGCGGAGGATTTTCATTCGATATTCCTATCGGAAGCAAAGGATTTTCATTTGAACCAGGTCTGTTTTATAACTCTAAAAACAGACACCAGGTGGAGAACAATGATATCTCTGCAATAGATATGCGCTTCTCTGTAAATAATGCAGAGTTGCCAATCAATCTGAAATACAGCTGGGAAGTGGGACAATACAAAGGCAAATTATTTGTGCATGTAAGCCCATATGTATCTTACTCTTTCTCCGGAAGAAAAAGCGGCGATATTACCATTAAGAAGCCAATTGCGATGACCACAACAATTGATCAACCGATCAATTTTAAAAGTGGCACCTCACAGGAAATGAAACCCCTGGACTATGGTGTATATGCAGCATTCGGCTACCAGTTCCAGATGGGACTGCAACTTAAAATGTTCTACGGCACCGGCCTGGCCAACACTTCTGTAATCGACGGAATGGGCTATAGAAACGGGGCGATGTTCGGTATCAGTGCAGGATTTGTACTGGGTCGCAAATTGCCGGGCAGATTCTATTAATCAGATAATCAATCCACAAACATATTATCAGCGTGTATCCTGCATTCATAGGTACACGCTGATTTCTTTTATGCAGGACAATAGGGCGGATAAATGACCGCGAATGCTTACTTTTGCGATTATTTTTCAGCAAACAGAATACGATATATACTTTAAAGATGAAATATAATTTTTCAGAAATAGAACAAAAATGGAAACAGTACTGGAAAGATCAGAACACCTATGCTGTATCCAATGATATTGATAAGCCGAAGCATTATGTACTCGACATGTTTCCCTACCCAAGTGGAGCGGGCCTGCATGTGGGTCATCCATTAGGATATATTGCTTCTGATATATATTCCCGTTTTAAAAGAATGCAGGGCTATAATGTACTGCACCCTATGGGCTTTGATGCCTTTGGTTTACCGGCAGAGCAATATGCACTGGATACGGGTCAGCACCCTGCGGTAACTACAGAAAAAAACATTGCCCGTTACAAGGAGCAACTAGACAATATCGGATTCAGCTATGACTGGAGCCGTGAGGTACAGACCAGCGATCCTAAATATTACAAATGGACGCAATGGATCTTTACCCAATTATTCCATAGCTGGTATAATACAGCAACAGGAAAAGCTGCGCCTATTGCTGCACTGATCGCGATCTTTGAAGCAGAAGGTAATGCACAGTATCCTGCACCTAAAGGCACTGTACAATTCACTGCTGCAGAATGGAAATCATATGATGAAACCATTCAGCGCAATATATTGATGCAATACCGCCTTGCGTATCTCGACCATGCTGAAGTATGGTGGTGTGAAGCCCTGGCAACGGTTCTGGCCAATGATGAAGTAGTCAATGGTGTATCGGAGCGGGGTGGCCACCCGGTTGAAAAACGTAAAATGCGTCAGTGGTTCCTGCGTATTACTTCTTATGCCGATAACCTGCTGCACAGCCTGGATAAACTGGAGTGGAGCGAAGCAATGAAGGAAATGCAACGCAACTGGATCGGTAAGAGTGAAGGTGCGCAGATCACATTCGGAGTAGACAAGAGCAATGCACTGATCGAAGTATTTACGACCAGACCGGATACTATTTTCGGTGTAGACTTCATGGTACTGGCACCGGAACATGAACTGGTATTGTCTATTACTACAGAAGAACAAAAAGCAGCGGTAGAGACTTATATTGCTTACGTGAAGAGCCGTTCTGAGCGGGAGCGTATGGCAGAGAAAAAAATCAGCGGTTGCTTTACCGGCGCCTATGCAATTCATCCCTTGAGCGGAAAGCTGATCCCGGTGTGGATTTCAGAATATGTACTGGCCGGCTACGGTACGGGTGCAATCATGGCAGTACCCTCTGGCGATGAGCGTGACTTTGCCTTTGCACAGCATTTCAATATTGAAATCACCAATATTTTCGGCACACACTTTACCGGTGAGAAAGCCTATACAGAGAAGAATGTAACGATTGAGAACAGTGCTTTTGTAAGTGGCATGAGCATTGCTGATGCAACACAAGCGGTACTGAAATCAGTAGAAGAAAGCAATATCGGCCGTCGCACTACCAATTTCCGTTTGCGTGATGCCGGTTTCAGCCGTCAGCGCTACTGGGGTGAACCCTTCCCTATCGTGTATAAAAACAATATCCCTTATACCATTGATGAGCCTGCTTTGGATCTGAAAGCATCTGACCGCAGCCTGCCGGTATTATTGCCGCATGTGGATACGTATAAGCCCGGTCCTAATGGTGAGGGTCCTCTGGCGAATATTGACAGCTTCGTAAATGTTACCAATAATAAAGGGGAAGTATTACGCCGTGAAACCAATACCATGCCTGGTTATGCCGGTTCTTCATGGTACTTCCTGCGCTATATGGATCCTAATAACGAACGCCTGTTCGTGCAACCAGAACTGGCTCAGTACTGGAACCAGGTTGACTTATATGTCGGAGGTACGGAACATGCTGTAGGACACCTGCTGTACAGCCGTTTCTGGACCAAAGCATTACACGATCTGGGTTTCATCACTTTTGATGAGCCATTCAGAAAATTGCTGAACCAGGGTATGATCCAGGGTAGCTCCAGATTTGTATACCGCATTGCGGGCACAAACCAGTTTGTTTCCAATGGGTTAAAAAATGAATATACAACCAATGCACTGCATGTGGATGTAAGTATAGTAGATGGCACAGAGCTGGATATAGAAGCCTTCAAAAACTGGAGAGCAGAGTATGCCGATGCTACCTTTATCCTGGAAGAGGGTAAATATATCTGTGGCAGCGAGGTGGAGAAAATGTCCAAATCGAAATACAATGTCGTGAATCCGGATGAGATCGTGGGCCAATATGGTGCAGATACCTTCCGCCTTTACGAAATGTTCCTGGGCCCTATCGAAATGAGCAAGCCATGGGATACCAAGGGTATTGAAGGGGTACATCGCTTCCTGAAAAAACTATGGAGATTATTTTTCGACGAGCAGACGGAGCAATGGTTGGTAACCGATGAGGAGGCCACAAAAGATGAGCTTAAGGCATTGCACAAAACGATCAAAAAGGTATCTGATGATATTGAAAAATTCTCTTTTAATACTACGGTAAGCCAGTTTATGATCGTGACAAACGAACTGCATGATCTGAAATGCCATAAGAAAGCCATACTGGAGCCGCTGGTATGCCTGCTGGCCCCTTTTGCACCACATCTGGCAGAGGAGCTGTGGCATAAACTGGGCAATGAGTACAGCATTGCACATGCTGCCTTCCCAGTATATGATGAACAGTACCTGGTAGAAAGCAGTAAATTATATCCTGTTGCGATCAACGGCAAACACCGCACGAATATGGAGTTTGCCATGGAAGCGGCACAGGAAGATATCGAAAAAGAAGTACTGGCAAACGAGGTTGTACAAAAATGGATGGAGGGTAAACCTCATAAAAAAATCATTTTTGTAAAGGGTCGTATGATTAATGTGATCGTATAATATATATTTTTTCGTCTACACAAAATATAATACATAATTATATTTCAAATACAAACACCTTACTTTTCAGACAAATGTAAATTGAAATATTTTCGTTTTTTTCAATACAAGGATTTTCCCGGATAAAAATTATCCAGACTTACGAGAATATACAGCTAAATAAAGTCACGGAGAAGGATTGGGTAATGATACAAATTGAATTATAAATAAAAAATGGCCGGCAAGCCGGCCATTTTTATTTATAATATTTACTGTATAAAGTAACTGACATGCCTGCTCTCAATACCAAGGCTGGTGCAGCAGCAGTATAGGTATGATTAACAAAAAGACCAATACCTGTACCAAGGTCAACCGCTATAGGAATTGGGGTATGATAAATTTCTCTCTGGAAACCTGCAATTAATGTATATTTTGTAGTAGGTAAGACTAATAGGTCGGCGTTAGTACCATAAGAGCTTCCACTATGAACTGAAGGCAACCATTTTAATTCTTTTCCTGTAACTCGTATACCAAACCCTACATAGAGACCGGAATTGGTATATGGATAGTTTTTAAACTGGTATTTACTTCGTGTTTTAAAATAATACCTATACTCAGCACCAGCATAAAAAGTTGGCCATATTTCCAGATAGTTAAGATAAGCCGCTCGATTATATGTCCCGTACGGAACACCTGCACCATATCCGTTAAAACGATTGAAATTATTATGTATACTAATGTCAACAAAATTAATACCAAGTCCAAGATTGCCAGATATGGATTGATTCTTACTCAATCTGAACTCTCCCTTTAATTCACCGAATAAGAAGCCTATTCCTGCACTTAATCGTACAGGTTTCAACTCTGTAGGATATACACCAGTAGATTTAGGAGGTTCATAACCTGGTGGAAGACGATGCGGCCTGAGAGGGCGTAATTGCGCGTTTGAAGCGCTTGCAATAACAATGGCAAAAGAAGTAAAGAATAGTCTTTTTTGCATAATATAGGACTTTTAGGGTTTATACCTTAAAGATAAATATATTTTTTATCGCAAATGTGAATAATAATTTTTATAAATAAG
>Ga0256790_1000017_pt1 | contig 100108 bp, 77 predicted proteins | sample MC6MC0941MT_FD_190206 | JGI IMG/M metagenome (GOLD analysis project Ga0256790, IMG submission 190206) | Metatranscriptome of enriched soil aggregate microbial communities from Iowa State University, Ames, United States - MC6-MC0941-MT... | ecosystem: Environmental > Terrestrial > Soil >... | reverse complement strand
TTATGCTGCGCGTGATGCCGGGCGATAAATTTACCTTTGGCGCAGATAGCTATTATGAAAGTGATCAGACCGAAACAAATGAAACGCCTTCTGCAGAAGATGTAGTAAATTCGTTATTGACGGCGCTAACAGGCGGTACCGTTGGTGGTATACCGGTAACGGATGCGGGCGAAAACGTAAGTATGATCAATCAAGCCCTGAGCAACCAGGAAACGATAGACTTTATCAAAACCCAGATGGAGTTGCAGCAGAATACAATTGGACCTAAAGCAGCATTAAACTACCTGTTCTTCGATCAGGGTTTTAAGCTGATGCCGGCAATAAGTGGCAAATTAGGGGTTACGGTAACACCGGGCCAGTTCAATAATATGAGCGTAAGCCCTACCCCGATGACTGAGCCGGGTTATGTGATAGTGTTTGTTGACAATAACAGTATCGGTACCGATGTATGGTTTGATAATGTGCAGGTATCCCACTACAATGGAGAAGTATTGGAGGAGAACCATTACTATCCCTTTGGTTTGACCATAAGCGAGAGTAGTAATAATCCTGTATTGCCGAAGCAGCCGTATAAGTATCAGGGTATAGAGATGGAACGTAACTTTGGGCTGGAAACCTATGAAACCTTTTACCGGGGCTTAGATCCACAGATCGGAAGGTTTAATAGCGTTGATCCGAAAAGTGAAAAGTACTTTGATGTATCTCCGTATGTAAGTATGAATAATAATCCAGTCGGCAATGTTGATCCGAGAGGTGATGATTGGTTTGTAAATACAACAAATGGTGGAGTTGTATATGCTAAAGGAGTAAGTACTATGACGCAGCAAGTACTTACCGACAATAGGTTTGGAGATGTAGCAAAAAATTATGAACGCCTAGGACCAGATAATATGTTTGGTAATAAGGTCACAGTAAATTTATATGGAAATAATGTGCTGGATGCCAAATTTGTAAACATTGAGAATCCTGAAGAGTTTATGAATAGCAAAGGGTATAAAAAAGCAGAAAAAGTGCAAGTTGTGGAAACAGAATTTGTATCAAATGGAAATATAGGCGCAGATGAGCAGGTCAATCAAACAACTGCAGATTTAAAAGAAGTCGGTCCTGCAAAAATTACTTATGGTAAATTAGAGGATTTAAATAAAAAAAGTAAATTTAATAGTAAGGAGTATGAAGGGACATACAGCTCCATTAATAAAGTTACTTATCAGCTATTAAAACCTTTCGGCCAATCAAGTTATAAAACAGCCCATTTTTATAGCAACAGATCTATGGATTATAGTTCTGGCATTAGTGGGGGCGAATCTTTATATAACATTCTAAAAAGTTATTTTGTAAAAAAGAAAAAATGATAAAAAATATGCAAATTTTGCTACTATTATTACTATCATGTAATATACCAACTAATAACAATAGGTTTGACTCAAAAAATCTTCAAAAGCTAACGTCAAATTTTAGATCAGATTTAGTAAATCAATTCCCAAAATTCATATATCATCATAAGGATGAAGATTATGAGAATGCAAAAGTTAGCTTAGGCGATAACGAAAAACATAATGTCGGTGCATATTTTTATGAGTATAATGCTGATAAATCTTACATAGACTCAATTGAAATTTTGTCAAAAGGAAGAGCATTAGCATCTTACTTTGCGACAGATACGTGTTTATTAATCGTAAATCGATTTGAAACTCGGGCTACCATGGACAGTTTCGCTGTGCCTGAAATCACAGATAGTTCCTTGTTGTATAAAGAGTGTTATTCAAATAAGTTGCCAATTCCAAATTTTCTGGATTATTTGGATGGTAAAATCAATCGAAGTATTCTAGATTCATCATTTGTTATCTATGTTTTTGGAGCTAAAAAAGGAGATGATTTTTATAACGAGCAGTTACTGCCATACGCGCAAATGCCAAAAGAATGGCGAAATGGATATTCTAAAGGAATTGCAATAAGCAGAGAAAAAAGAACTGTTATATACTGGACTGTAATATGGTAAGGACAAGACCATTTATTTGAAGGTCTTTTGATATTGAAAAATCCTAAGCGGAAGCACACTTGCTTCCGCTTTTTGTTCTTAATCCAATTTGTTGTGACTATTGGCGTTGTTCTGTTAGCGGATCACTGTTGTAGCTTCTTTTCGTTTCGTTCCCGCTCCATTTTTCCAATGTATGTTCCTGCTATTATAAAAAGTCCAAGGGCGATGAGTATCAACGCGATTATTTTTCCAATGCGTTCGATCAAGGTTATGAATACACTTTTTTCATAGCTTAAAAATTGCTGAAGGCCAGCAGCATTCCTTCTGTTAAACCTGCGCTTGTTAATGAAGGCGGATAGCAGGAAGCCACCGACCAAAGATATAATGCCTAAAATCAAAAATGGGTAGTTCATATGTTTCGGGTCCAGTTATTTAAATTTAAGGTTTTTCTATATCAAATGAAATTGTTCGAAGTGCATCTTATGAAGGATCAAGGCCTATGTCCGTATCGTCCATCCTTTTTTCCAGCAGCGATTTCAATTCATCCATAAAAGCCGTCCTTCCTGCTTGTCTGATCCTGATATTTTGGAAGACCCGATAAAAATTTCCCAGTTCGATATTAAAGGTAGTTTCCAAGGCTTTGATGATCTGCTTCACATCGATCTTACCGAGGTTAATAGCTTTGGAAGAATGGAGTGCATAGGCAAGCTCAATTAGGGCGACCTTGCTATGGGTCCATCTAATTCTGCACCCACCATCTTCAATTGGTTTAAGCTGGTCCAAATTTTCTATAGATACATTTAAATACACGAGGAGTTTTTCCCAGGCGATGATTTTAGCGAAAGCTGTACTGGTCACGGTCGTGAAATTTGAATCTGTTTCGCTCATATCTTCGGGAAACAGTTGCGCATAATCAGTGCTTCGAAGAAATAATCGCTCATCATCCGTGCCCCTTTTGGTTCTATAGTACATATAGATATGCTGGTAGTTCTCCATCTGGAGATGGATACACTGAATCCTCTTTTTTAAAAATAATGACAATTTATCTTTTTCAATATGTGACGGCTTCAATGCATGAATATGCATCATCTCTATATAGTAGAGCAGCTCGGAGTGAAAAGCCGGTTTAATATTTTTGAAGAAGAGGATTTCCTCCTGGTTGTTTCTGAACCTGTATGCCTGGATAAAATCCCTCAGCCTGATCATGACAGATTGAACGATCTTATAGCATTCGTGGGCTTGCTCGTAATCTTCATAGCCTTGCATGATGACATTACCTATTGTTGAAGCCATTTCGTCATTAAGCCTGGTAGTAAATTTTGTCAAATCCATAACTGCATAATTTGAATAGGAGTTAATCCTTAGCTAAAAAACTAGGACTGAAAATAGGGATATGATTAGGCAGTACCGCACATTCACATTGACGAAAATCGCGGAGCAATAAAAATGAGTAGCCAAAGTACTTGGATTCCAGGTGAAGTACTTCGCGCGCGTAGGCAGTAATGATAAGTAACCTTTCCTGCCTTTATTTATTCACGAGTGATGGGGCTATGAAGACAATACGGATGGCTCTTTTAATCCGCTATGCCGGACAATGAGATTTACGATAAATATATATCACAAAACAATGAAAAAATAATCATTTTGCAATCTATTGTGGGGAAATAAGTAATGCATAGAATTTCGATATATATATATATGTTCAGGCGTAAAGAAATGCCGTTCAGATAGTAAAATATGTCGTTGGTATAATTTATTGAAATCGGCCTAATCATATTTCTACATTGGGTGAAATAACACCTTGAGATGAAATTATCATTATTTGATCAGGTTGTATTTCGTATACCGCAGTTTCCGGTAGATGCAACTTTAGAAGAGAGCTGGGAAGAACTTAAATTGTCCATCCGGCAGGCATCACCCAATTTTTACCAGATGATCAAAGATGTAACAGTGTCCGAGATCCCCAAACAAACAGAGGCAGTACAGTTTACCATCGCGAAATATTTTAATCGTTCGCGGTTCCGACCTACCCCGTACGGAACATTTGCCAGTATTGGTGTCTGCAGGTTGAAAAGGGAGACAATCAGTGAATTAATAATTGAGGAAGACAGGCTACAGGTGATTTTTCCGGACTGGAAGCAAACGGAAGGTTGCCATGAGGTATGGAAAGAGGTGCCGAAAGAAAAAATTAAAGTGCAGGCTAATTCAACCTGCTATTTTACCAATGAAGTGATCCGTTATATCTTCAAAAATAATAGCCGCTTTGAACTAAGCGAGGTTACCTTTTATACGGAAATAGTGGAGATATTGAAACGTTGTAATAATGCCATTGGTTATAATGAACTGCTATCCTGCCTGGAGGAAACAGGTTTAGAACATGAAGCACTACTGGAGATAATAGACGAATTGATCGACTCCCAGTTGATCCTGACCAATTATCATCCGAATATCCTTGGCGAAGATTATTTTGCCAGGACCAATGCTCCGGACAAAGATGAGCAACAACAGTACATGATCTGCAAGGCCACTGTCCTTTCAGGAGGTATAAATCGAAGTGTTTTAAATGAACTCCAGGAGCTTGTATTTTTCATGGAAGGTAAATTGGATGTTCCGGCCAGTACGGAAGCCTTAGCTGCATTTACAAAAGGTTTTTTGAAAAAGTATGACGGGCAGGCGATACCAGTTATGGAAGCATTAGACCCAGTGACAGGGATTGGGTATGGAGATATGGAACAGGGATTGCAGGAAAGCAAACTGGTAAACCTGATACTTCAGAATAAGCATAAACTGGACGAAGGAGTGGGGGATTCAGGTTTCAAAACAGCATTGTTCGATCGTGTGGTAAAGAATACGCCATGCAGTGAGATTGATTTGGCCGAACTGGACATAAAAGCTTCTCCTAATATCAAACTTGCCCTTCCCAATACTTTTAGTGCCCTGGTCAGGTTTGTCGATCAGTATACTATTGTAGAAAATCTGGGTGGTGCTACAGCCTCATCGCTTCCCGGCCGGTTCAATCTGGCCGATGATAATATACTTGAACTCGGTAAGCAGATCGCCGCAACGGAGCAGTCAGCTAACCAAGATGTGCTTTTCTTTGACGTTGCTTATTGCGGAGAACCCTCAGTTGATAATATCAACAGGCGCAGGTCAACATATAAATATGAGTTGGGCATTCTGAGTTACGGAGACAATAACTGCTCCTTGAACCTTTCTGATGTTTATCTTCGGGTTCAGGGGAATGAGCTTATTTTGTTTTCTGCCTCTTTGGATAAACGGCTCATACCACGTCTATCAACTGCATATAATTATACACGTTCTGACTTATCCCTGTTCCGCCTACTCTGTGATATACAGTCTCAGGGCTTGCGTCATACTATACTGCCGGACTGGAAAAAGATTTTTTCAGGCATCGGGCAAACACCCAGGGTAGTCTACAAAAACCTTATCCTTCAGCCTAAAGGAATCGAAGTAGGTTATGTACCGCGATTTGAAGAAATAGCAGTATTTGAAAAACATATGTTTGATACCGGATTAGGTTGTTACATCAAAGTAGGGTACGCTGACCAGACACTTTTGATAAATATCACCGTCACAGAAGACCTGTTACTTCTGCGTTCTATACTGAAAGTAAAAAAGACATTATGGCTCCAGGAAGCCTTTGCCGAAAAAGATACTGTAGTAAAAGACTGTTCGGGGAGAGGTTATAAGAGCGAATTTTTGCTGTCCCTGTACCATAAAAATCGGGTATATGTTCCCGCAGCGTCTTTACCTCAGCTGGCCCCAGCCGGTACACGCAGCTTTGTACCCGGCCAATCGTGGCTCTATTATGAACTGTACTGTCATCCGGTAGTGGGCAATGAAATACTACAGGATGTCCATAACCTGGTTATTGCCCTGAATGATCAAATTGCCTGTTGGTTTTTTATCCGGTATAACGAAGGCGGAGACCATATCCGTTTAAGGTTAAAAGGGAAAACGCCCGAATGCCTGATTCATATCTTTAAAGCGGTAAGTGAAGTTACGGCCTCATTACTTAGGGATAACCTGCTAAGAGATGTTAAGCTCTGCACCTACAACAGAGAACTGGAGCGGTACGGGGCAGCAGATATGGAAATGGTTGAGCAGCTTTTCTGCTATGATTCGCAGTATGTGATGGAACTGCTAAGCCTTTTGCCTGAAAAAGAGCAGTTGTACAATACTATAATAGACGAGATAAGAACCGTTGGAACGGCTATCTTCGGTGTTAGTGGCATTTACGATATAGTTAAGGGCAACCAATCCTGGATGGGCAAGGAACATAAAATCATTACACCCATTTATAAAGAGATTAATACGACCTACAGAAAAAAATCGGATAATGATATGTTGTCTGGGGTGGAGGGAAGTACCCGGTTCATGGATTCCATTATTCACTTACTGAGAAATGTGGGTACAGAACACCAGGTGCAGTTATTTACGGACTTGTTTCATATGCATATAAACCGCTGTTTTTCCGAAAATCAACGGATACACGAGTTTTTGATTTACGAATATGTTGCTAAATACATGAAAGAACTGTCATTCAGATCGGTTTCATCCTATGTAAGTAAGGATCTGGTTTCAAAACTTTAAATGCGCTTTAAGTTCATTACGGTAAGCCCTTCCTACCGGGACCTGGTCTCCGTTACCCATGTTAACAAAGCAAACCGAACCACTTTCCACATGAGAGAGATTGATAATGTAAGATTTATGTACCCTTAAGAACCTTTCCTGCGGTAGCTCCTTGGAAAGATTGTTCAGGGTTCCGTAAACCATAACTTGTTTAGCCTGTAAAACTATATTGGTATAGTTGGAGTCTGCTTTCAGGTAAACGATCTCGTTCAGGTTAATCCGGTTCCAGCTAGATTTTCCTGTTCCTTTGACGTACAAGTCTTTCGGACCTGAAATCAATGTATCAGGGATATTCTTTTCCTGGAGGATAAGTTTCCGGGCCTTGGTTACCGCTTCTAAGAACCTTGCGGGTCTGATGGGCTTTAAAAGATAGTCAACCGCATGTAGCTCAAATGCTTCAAATGCAAAATCCCTGTGACCGGTAGTAAACACTATCTTGGTTTTACTATCCAGCAGTGCTGCCAGTTCAATGCCCGAAATTCCCGACATCTGTATATCCAGGAATAGCAGGTCAATATCTAGCTTGTGCTCCTTATACTGTTGCAGGAAGCGGTTTGAATTTGTTTCTGTTCCGGTAAGTTTAAGCCCTTCAGTACTCTCTATAAGTATTTTTAATACTTTGAATTGCGAAGGGTAGTCATCGAGTATATAACAGTTAATCATTGTCGGAAAATTTAATCTTCAGGTAGAGTTCATACATACCATCCTTGATGCCTTCCTGCAGTTCATACTGACAGGGAAAATGATATTCGAGTCTTTTGCGTAGGTTTACTAATCCCAGTTTTCGGCGTTTTTTAAATTGTACCTGGTTGGGTTTGTTGCGAATGTTGATTGCCAGGCGTTCCGGCCAGCCGGATATCTGTACCAATGACGGGTTTTCTTCATCCTCAAAGTCACCATGCTTGAAAAGGTTTTCAATAATCGGAACAATCAGGTTGGACGGAAATGGTACATCCATCAATTCCTTGTAAATGCCGAATTCAAAATGCCCTATCGTTTTGCCCTGCCCAGCGTAGAGCTCAATAACATGGAACATTAGTTCGACTTCGTTTCCGAGAGTAGATACGGTTGAGGGATCGCTACGAAGCATGATATGCTCCTGTATTTCTGAAAGCTCATAAAGTAGTTTTGATGATTGCGGGGCCGTTTCCATAATGTCGCCCTGAACAGTATTGAGCACATTAACCATCAAGTGGGCATCCATCTGTACACCGAGTAGTTGTGACTCCAGCCGGGCATTGTGATGCTCAGCCTCCACGAGTTTCTTTTTTGCAATTTCACGTTCCCTTTTGCCTAAGAGAAATAACCTGGCTATAAAGAAAACCAGTGCGTAAATAGAAATATAGCAATGCCGGTATAGTGAGGATTGGTATGCACTAAATATTTGTTGCAGCGATATAGTTTTATCCGCAAAGTAATAGATAGCTATCCTTGCAAGTACACTAACTGCTGCGGCCATGAGTATCCACGAAAGTACAATTAGGGATTTGAAAGCAAGCTTTATACGCGGACGTGCGAGCAAGGGTAGGATTATGGTTACCGACATTACCACATAAATCAATTCCAGCAGGTAGTAAAAAGCAAATATCGCCCAATTCGCACGCGTACCATACAGTGCCACTTCATGATATTCAAGCCTTATAAATACTATTGCAAATAACATGGTAACAACTGCCAGCAAAATGCGGTTGGTACGGTAGTTTGAGGGTTTGTTGTCGTTGGCAGAGAAAATCGTGTCGTTCATATAAAATAGTTTAGTGCTAAGGCGTAGGTAGTTATATTTATGATATAGTAATTAATAAACTTCATCATGAAAAAGAACAAATTATCATTGAAAAGACGTTCAGTCTTTATGTTTACCACCAACGGTAGCAAAACAGGCAGTAATCAGGCACCTTCAACATCTGCAACCGGCCACCCAACAGTTACATTTTTCTGTGTTGGTTAGGTTTCAGGCTTTTTAGTGCCACAGAACCAGGGATTTTCCCTGGTTTTTGTGTTTTGTCTAAAATTTATTTTAGGTCGTTCACATAGCCACAGATGTCGTTCACATAGAATTTCATGTCGTTTGTATAATGTTTGAAAAAGCTAAAAAACCGTGGTGATTTTTTAAAGCATTTCTATAATAATTTTGGTATTGCAATTGGATGGAGAATAGCTAAAAAGGTTAATAGATGAGAAAAAAACAGGAGCAGTCTTCTTAAAATATCGATTGCATTTTGATGAAATGTAACTCGGAAGATTTGGCTAGGATGCTTAAGCTTAAAAGGTTTCTTGGATTGGCGGTTGATGTTTTTAAATCGATGATAGGCATTATAAAATTGATGTTATTTTAACATTTAGTCAATAGTTTTTGCTTGTTTTAACACAATATTGTGAAATAAAAAATAAGAGAATTTTTCAAATAATGGCCTAATAGCATTTCCATGCAGGTTGGCTGCGGATAAGATTACTTTTTCATTTCTTGACAACAGGCGAAGCCGAAAACCTGTAAAAATGAGTAGGCAATATTTTTTCACCCGCAAAACCATTTGCATTGTAATTGGCCGGCTTTAAACCAATTTTTTAAAACACAAAAACAATTAATTATGAGAACTTCAATCCTTTCTCTTGCCGTTGCCTTAATGTTAGGCTTCTCTTTTTCTGCAAATGCTGGAACACCTGAGGTGAAAGCTGCAAAAACTGAAAACACTGCTGCAAAAGCAACCACGGAATCAACAACGACATATTATGTTGTTGGGCAAAGCGGCAGCAACTATACCATTTCATCCAACCCGGCTGATGATCCTGGTTGTTTAGGCGGTACGTTAGCATGTCAATTTACTTCCCCTGATCCTGCTTTAGGTTCCAGTATACCTGTTAGCGTGGTCGAAAACGAGGAGGATGATATTGTCATTGTGGAACGTAAGCCATAATCTCGTTTCAATATGAAGCGAAAGGCAGAACCCAATCAGGGTTCTGCCTTTTTTATTTGGCGAGCATTCTGGTCAAAGTGCTTTTTAACTGGTCCAGGTTGTATAGCTCCTGGGTGTTATACTGGCTTAGAATTCTACCTTTGTTTAGCAGTACAACGTAAGGCCCCCCATTGATACCGTTTTCTTTTGCGATTGGATGGTCCGAGCCCAGGCCGGACGTGTAAAAATTATGCACGCTTTCGTCCGTATATTCACCACTGGCGACGCTGGCTTTCCAGTTGTTGAAATTACGGTCTATAGAGATACTGAGAAATGCGATGTCGGTTCCCTCAAAATCCTTTTTTATCCTGGATAGTACCCGCTCGTAGTACAGTGCGCAATAGCCGCAACCGGTAAACCAGAAGTCCAGAAGAACAATTTTGTTGTCGAACTGGGATAGCTTCACTTTTTCGCCATTGATGTCAGTCAGCTCGTAATCTGCCCACTGCAACCCGGGCAATTTATATCTGTAGGTTTTCAAATGGTCGCTCAATACCGGATTTTTGATCAGACGCGATGCAGTGCTGTATTCCTTTGGTGCATCAATCGGTTTGTAGTACGCATTAAAATAATAGACCATCATAATGTCCCTGATAATACCGCTGTTGTTGGCAACTATGCTTCCGAATATATCGCCTTTTACCGTTGGGTCAAAAATACTATAGAGCTTTGCCAGGTCCATTTTGTATCGCAGGTACATTTTCGAACGGTGTGCGTTTGGTGGCGGCATTTCCTTCGGAGCAGATATTATTGCTTCATATAGTTCCCGGGCTTTCGGGTCCGAGGCCGCCATTTTTGCGTTAAATACAAGACCGCCAAGGTAATGGGACAACCTAGTGTAGGTTAGGTCGGCGGTCAGTACCTGGAAGGCGGCCGGGCTCATTTTCGGCCGGTAAAATGCCAGTCGCTTACTGATCGTGTCCGGCAGGACCCGATTTGTGGTATAGGCGTCGGTATCAATATTGCCAAAACCTGAAATTAATTTGTCAAGCTCCTGTCTGGCCGTGTACTTTATTGCATTGTTCCCCTCAAATTTGCATTTGGAGTATATACCTGTAGCCTTTTCGATGTTATCGATTTCAATATTGATCTTGTCGCCTGCTTCCCAGAATTGAAGTGCGGTAATGGCCCTTTGATTGGTCTGGTAGACTTTGCCTATTTTTATGATCGCAAATATATCAAAGTAGCCTCCACTGCCGGATACAGGAACCTTGAATACATATCTGCCTTTCGTATTCTGCAGGGCAATATATTTCTTTACGGGACCTGCAGATTCCCAACCGACAAAATGCTCGCCAATTCTCAGTGTTAGGGTATCTTTGGCCGCCGCCTGCAGAAAGTTAATAGTAAGCGTTATACTGTCTTTTTTCAGTGCCTGCTTATGCCTGGCGCTGACAACAGCTGGGTAAGCTATAACAGTACCAAAGATAAACGGGATTAAGGTTTTTAAAATTGATCTCATGGGCTTGATTAGTTTTGAGGTATTCCGCTGATTTGTATTTCGTTATCTGGTATAGGAAACGTGTATCTGCTGTCATCGGGCATTATGCTGATTTCCTGTCCGTTAACTATTCTCTTAATTATGGTTTGATATTTAGGGTCCTTGTTCAGCCTTCTGAGGTCTTCTCCGCGTATATTGGCGGTGAAGGGCAGTTCTTTCCTCCGTTCTGTCAACACCAATCGAAGTACGTCGCTTACATTGGCCAGAGTATATTCTCTAAAGGTTCCGGTTTTATATCTATTTTTAAGTAATAGATTCAAGTCATTTAAAGCTTCCTGAGCTCTGTCTAGCCTGGCTGTACATTCCGATCTGATTAAATAAACTTCATTTGTTTCTAATCCCGCAAATCCATATAAAACCCCACTATAACAGCCTGCCTGTCGTGGATAACCGTTTCTAATTGTAAAAAATGCAGTTTTGCGAAGATCATTTTGATCATATTGATCGTACAATTCTTGAGGGATAATACCCATTGTACTTGTTATTGGGACTATAGCTGCATTATTAGAAGCTAGAGCGAAGAATAGTACTTCTGGATTGCCTATCCCATTGGCAGGAAAGCGATAGGTGCTGCTGTAGTTAATGATTGTACCGTTAAAATCCAGCAGACTATTTTGTGTTTTAAGAACTTCATTTGCTTCGTTGTAGGCCATCTCGTATTCCCCCATATTCAGATAAATTTTAGCCAGATAACCTCTTGCCGCGTTTTTGTTTGGCCTTTGAAAAAATACCTGTTTGTCTGGTAGTAAATTAATTGCCGATTTTAGATCGTTAATGGCGAATTCATAGGTTTCTTTAAGGCTTGCCCTGGTACGGACAATAATATTTACATCAGATGTAGTGCGTAGTGGAAGGCCAAAATCGGTGGCTGCACCGTTTTTATCATAAGCCTTGCAAAAGACATTCATCAGGTTATAGATCGATACGGCGCGATGAAAATAGGATTGACCTAAAACATTTGCATACTGCATATCGTTTGGCGTATTAATTTTGTCCAAACCCTCAATGCAGATATTAGCAAATTCTATGGCTTTAAAACCCGCATTCCAAAATGCACAATTTCCAGATACCCAAGGCTGTTTGGCCCATGTGTACAAATTTGCGGCTTCCTCTCCCATCGAACTGTAATCCTGTTCAAGAACATAGATATTATCCGATGCTGATAAGCCAGCAGTTATGAAATTCTGATTATTAAAAATTAAAGTGTTATCCAGCAAAGCCTGGTAATCTCCAACTGTTTCTGGAGCCACATCACTTTTCTGTGTTTTTGCATTCAGCCACTCGTCCTGCTTTTTGCAGCTTTGGCTTACCGCCAACAGTAAAATGAGCGCTAATAAGTAGTAGTATTTTGTTTTCATAATGCTGTTGTTAAAGGGTGACATTTAGACCAAAGGCAAATGAAGTGGGGTTAGGGTACAGTACTGCATCAGGATCTAAGCCTAATCTATTTTTTCGCCATATAATGCCCAGGTTATTGGCATAGGCATATAGGTTAATTTGTATGACTTTTATTCCCAGCTTTTGCCCTTGCAGGCTGTAGTTCAGCTTTACGTCCTGCAATCTGATGTGGTCGGCCTTTTCCACCAGTATTTCTGCATATTGGTAAAAGTTGTTCCGGTTCGTATTATTGGGGTAGGCTATTGATGGTACATTGGTGGTCAGCTCATCGCCAGGTTTCTGCCATCTGCTTTCATAATCAATGTGCTGCGCTTGGTTGAGAATATCCCTATAGTTTAAGGAGGTCGATGATCTTCGGAACACATGTCCAAATTTGTAGCCAATATTTACCGATAGGCTAATGTTTTTGTAGCTAAAATCGTTGCGTATATAGCCAAACGCTTTTGGCCTGGCTGTGCCACTATACACCAAACTGTCCGGGTTAAAATTGTTGTATATAGCCGTATAATCTTCACTTACCTTACCTTTTAAATAACCCTGTGGGTTTCCGTTTGTTGGGTTTAGCCCAGCCCATTTATAGCTAAAAATGGCAAACATAGGATAACCGACTGCACGTCCGTTGGTGGCAATACTGTTCGAGGTACGTACCGGGCTGAATTTTGTGGCCTTATCTTTTAATGTACCCAATAATAGGCTGGTATTCCATTTTAATGCACCTGTGAGGTTTTGGCTGTTTAAGGTAAGGTCTATTCCGCTGGAGCGGGAATTTGCCGCATTGGCATTATAAGTGGTAAAGCCGGTCTGTGGTGCAAGAGGAGTTGCCTGTAACAGGTCAAAGCCATTCTTATAATACCATTCCAGGGTTGCGGTTATGCGGTTGTTGAGTGCGCCGACATCCATGCCCAGGTTAATGTTTTTAATCTTTTCCCAGCGTAGTTCAGGGTTTGCCGCATCTACACCAGTAATGTACTGAGCTCCGGTAATGGGATCAACCGTATAGCTTCCGGTTAAAAGTGCAGTGCCACTTGGGTTTACGTTTCCGTTGTAACCATAGCTTGCCCTTAAGCGCAGATAGGGAATTTGATCCAGGTGATAAAAGGGCTCTTTGCTGATTTCCCAGCCTAAGCCTGCAGACCATAGTGGGGTAATTTTATCGTTGGTGTTTGCACCAAAAATATTCGCCCCGTCTTTTCTGGCGCTTAAGGTGAGGGTATAACGGCTTTTGTAATTATAACCAGCATTGGCATAATAAGAAATATATCGGTTAGTAAAACCAGAGTATCCCGAAGAAAGGCTGGGTATCCTTGCTGTACCACTTGGATTTACAGGAAAAAACGTTACAAAATCCAAAGCTGATATTGATGTGCCAAACTGGTCATTATAGCCATAACTGTTCCGGGTAAAGCCATCGTTGGTAATTTCACGGATCTCTGCACCGGCAATGGCAGTTATTTCATGCTCCCCAATGTTCTGTCTGTAATTTAACTGACCGCGCAGGTTATCGGCATTGCGCTTATAATTGTTTAAATTAAGTACTGCGCCTAAGGGAAACACATAATTTAACTGTTTAGTAGTAGGGTTAATAGTGGCGTACGTATTAATGATCGATCGGGTAGAGTAGACTTGCAGGCTATTATACTGTCTGTTTACAATATCCTGTTTTTCATTTTGATACTGTAGCTCAACATTAAGTTGCGGAATTATCCGGTACTTGGCAGCAAAACGCATCAATAAACTGTTTACTCTGGTACTGATGTCATTATTGTTAATCTCATTCAACGGGCGGTAGTGCCAGTCTAAATAGCCTTTGGCTTCCATTTCGTCTAAATAGCTCATTCTTAAACCTTGCGGAATAGCCTGGGCATTTCCATTGGCATCAGCCAGCTGTGCATAAGGAAAGGGTTGCTGATACTTTCCTCCGGTGGAGCTGTATGCCCTGAAACCAAAATTATTGTTCTCTATATTTTGGTTGTTGCTATAATTTAGGGCTACGGTTAAATCGAGGTTTTTAACCGGGCTATATGTATTCGTACTGTTTATAGTTAATCGTTTGTAATCATTATTGACCAGATTTAAAGCATTCTGATCGTAACCTATTGAAAACGCATAGGTGGTTTTGTCTGTTCCACCCCTAAGACCCAAAGCATATTGCTGGTTTACCGCTTTCTGGTAGATGTATTGATCGTAATCTTTCCTGATGTCTTGCTGTTTTAGTGCTTCCAGTTGTGCCAATAAGCTTGTGTTGGTTGGATCGGCTTTCAGTTTATTAAAAATTTCCACTGCCGGGGATACAGTTAATCGGGTAGTGGTATTGGTTAAATCTGAATTGAAATAACCCTGATCGAAAAGGTACTTTTCTACACCGATGTAGCTTTCGGCATTTAAATAATCTTTGCTGTAATACAAATCGGGTTTATTGATAGCAGTTACATTGGCATTTACATCGATCTTCATTTTTTGATTGCGTGCCCCCTTTTTGGTCGTAATTACAATTACACCATTTCCTGCTCTCGCTCCCCATATACTTGCCGCAGCAGCATCTTTCAGGATAGTTATATTTTCAATGTCGTTGGGATTAATGTTATTGATCTCCCCTTCATATGGAAAATTATCTACCACTATAAGTGGGTATGCAGTCGTAGAGCTGAAAGAGTTCTGCCCGCGAATGGTTATACCCACGTTACGGGCAAAGCCAGTGACAGAGATGCGTTCTGTAGCAGTACCATTAAAATAAACGCCCGGTGCTACACCATCAATACGTTCTAAAATGTTCGTTGATATTTTACGGTTGAGCAATGTGTTATCTATTTGTACAAATGAGCCAGTAGCCCTTTCTTTGGGCAGGTTTTGATAACCCGTATTGATGATTAGGTTCACTTCATCAAGAGTCTCAACAGCCTGTTTCATGGTTACGTTCAACTCAGTACCATTAACGGGTAATCGCTGCGTAGCATAGCCAATATAGCGAAAGACCAGACTCTGGCCTTGTTCGGTCCTGATTTGGTATCGGCCGTCCAGGTCTGTAGTGGTCTGAATTTGAGTTCCATCTACGGAAACGGACGCTCCACTTATAGTCTTGCCCAGGCTATCGGTTACTTTCCCATTTATGGTTTGTGTTTCTATGCCTACATTACTACTTTGGCTGTTTTTGCTTTTGACTTTTATGTAAATGGTTTTGTCCAGCAGTTCATATTGCAGATACGCTTGCTCCTTAAAGATATTATTTAACGCTGCTTCCAGGCTTATCCCTTTAAAATTGGCTGTAACGGGCTGGGCTTTCTGTTGCAAGGTAGAATTGAATACGAACGCGTAATTGCTTTGCTTGCGTACTTGCTTTAGCACGTTAATGAGCTTTTCCTGCTTTACATTCAGGTTGATTTGTTGCGCCCTGGCCTGGTTATCCCAAAGGCAGAGCGCGCAGTAGGCAATAATGAGCATTAATGACTTTTTAAAAGGGAATTGCCATTTACCATTATTGGGTTGACTGATATGAATGGTATTTTCATTCATGGTATTGTTGGTTTAGGTGTACAAACCAAACCACTATCAATTGCGGAGACTTTTGCAATTAATAATGTAGAATGTTTAAGTTTGTACAGTTGATAATTGGATAATAGTCAGAACATTTTCTAACCCATCAACCTGCCGGAGCTGCTCTTACAGCTTCGGCATTATTGTTTACAGATGGGTTGTATTGGTATAAGATTACTGGCTCACTCTTAACCTCCTTCCTTCAAGCTTAAATTTGAGTGCGCTCGCTTTTTCCAGGATAGTAAGCACCTGGGAAAGCTTTCTATCTTTAGGTATCTCTGCATACAATCTTTCCTGGGCGAGGGTATTAGGGTATATTACTTCTATATTATACCAACGCTCTAATTGCTTCATAATCTCCGCCATGGGCATATTGTTAAATACAAAAAGGTTGTTCGACCAGGCAATAACATCTTCAACGTTCACTGTTTCTACAGTAAGGTTGCTTCCAGAGATTGTTCCTTGCTCTCCGGGTTTTAAGGTGATGGAGGTTTTGTTTTTGTCATTTTGTAAGGTGACACTGCCTTCAAGCAGGGTGGTTTCTATCGCTTCATTAGGATATGCCTGTATATTGAAATGAGTGCCCAGAACCGTTACAACTTGTCCTTTACTAATTACTTTAAAAGGTTTGTTTTTATTTTTAGCTACTTCGAAATAAGCTTCGCCTTCTAACTGGACTATTCTTTCATTGCCCGTAAACTGTGTGTTATATTTTAGAGTAGAGGCTGAGTTCAGTGTTACTTTGGTGCCATCAGCTAAAGTAACCTGGTATTGACCTGCATTGGGTACGGTAAGGGTAGCCTGTTGGCTTTCAGGATCAGCATCTACCATAGTGCCATTTTTGTAGGTAATACCTTTAGAGTTAATGGTAATGGCGCTTTGTTTTTCGTCCAATGAATACCGCTTGCCATTAGAAAGGATTAGGGTAGCCCTATTAGTTCCAGCCAAGATATCTTCTTGCTGTTGGTTGATTGGTTTATTACCTGTGATATTTTGGCTATTTATCAAGACCCAAATGATTGGAATAAGTAAAAATCCACTGGCAATAGAATAGACCCAAAGTTTTAAGTTTTGCTTTTGTTCTTTTGCTTGCTTAGTATGGTTTTTAATCACTGTCCAGGCATCTGCAATAATCTTATCTTCATTGGCTGTTTGTGATGACAATTGGGTCGTATCATCGCTAATGTATTTTTGTATCTCCCTTTTAAGCATGTTGTTGCCAGGCAGATCATCTATATACTGCAATAATCGGTTAAGGTCCTTCTCGGTAATCGTACCTGCAATATATTGGCTAAACAAATGCTGTATTTCTTCCTGCGTATCCATCTTTTTTAAAGGCTAGTCTCCGGTTTTTATAGTGATACACCAATGGAGAAAAAAATAGCACCTTATAAAAGTGTTTTTTCTGGAATTAATATTAACTAATTAATATTGAGGCAGATAAAATTGCGATGATGGTTGCGGTTTGAGGCTGCAAAACCGCCCTAAGTTGTTTATTGGCCAGCTGAATATGATGATTGATGGCCGATACGCTGATGTTTAGTAATGCGCTGATTTCCTTATAGCTTTTGCCTTGTAATTTGTGCAGGGTATAAATTTCTTTTTGGCGAGGGGTAAGCTGATTCAGCGCTTCGTTTAACAACTGGCTGATTTCTGTTTGGTAAACACCCTCTTCTATATGGGTATAGCTTTCTGAGTTATTTAAGTTTTTACGCATTCTCGAATCACGCGCTGCTTTTCTAAAAACGTTATGGCTTAAATTCGTAGCTATAGTATATAGCAATGCCCCAAAGGATTGTTCAGGATCAATATCTGCCCTTATATCCCATATTTTGATAAAGATATCTTGTAAGATATCCTTTGCCAGATCCTCATCTTTTAGTAATTGTAACAGTTTTACATAAAGCCTATGTGCGTATCTATGGTAGATTGCTTCAAATGCCAAAGGATCGCCGGTTTGTACCCTCAGCAACAATTCCGTCTCTTCCAAACCTTCAATACCTGTTCTATTCTTCATATAAATACCAAAATATCAGGTAAACTGTATTTCGTAAATTAAAGTCCCCGATGCCAGAGGCGGTTCTACCGTATTATCGTAGATTTCTAAAGAGGTATGATCTAAGAACCATTTACTTCCACGGACACGATCTCTTTCTTTATAATCATCGGGAAGGATCAATTCCATGGGTAGGCGGTTTGCAATGACAATCCTTGCTTTACTTCCCAGATGCCTAACGTAATTGGGATCAAACGTGTATAAAAAATTATGCTGCGCCGGGCTTAGATCAACGTGCGTTATTGCCCATGAAATATAATCGTCACCTACAGCATTAGCCTCGGCAAGAAGCTTTGCTTCTGGCAAAGCATAAAGGCTGGCTTCAAGTTCTTTAAATCCTGCTGGGGAAAATGGCACTTTCTTCATGATCAAAATCAATTATACATTTTACAGGAATGGGTATGGATAATCTAACTTATAGCCCATTATTGTCTTAACTCACTTTAACCAAATATAATAAAAATAAATATATCCCAAAATATGGAATTATTTTTAGCGTTATTTAAAGATCATTGCCCTATGGAAATCAATATTAAAAAACAAGGCGCATTGCTGGTGGAGCAGCAATGTGTTGCCTATAGAGACCTTTATTTCAGGTTAGTCGTTTGCCTGCTGGCTACCCATATTATACTAATGGTAGGTGAGGATATTTCATCTCTAAAAGCCTTTACCATACCTTCCTATTATCCTACGTTAGTGATCAATTACGTAATTGCCTTAGTGCTGGCATATTTGGTAAAAAGGATAACCTTGTTTTTAGATAGAAATTACCATTGGGATGATAATGTATGGCTAAGGACGATTTTACAGTTTGCCCTGGGAATAGGATTTGTTTCACTAGCATCCTTTTTTTTGGTATTTCTGTATTTCAAGGCCTTTGGCAGGGATATAATGGCTTCTGGATATACAAAATATGAATTACCATTTTCCATGGCTCTTTTAACCATATTGAATCTTTTTTATGTCGTTTATTATTTCTGGATTAAATGGCAATGGGTAAAAGCAGAACAGGAATTTCAATTAATAAATGAACCCAATAGTAAAACATCTGCCATTTACCAGGTAATGGTATACAAAGGTGCAGCGGGTATTCCATTGCAAACTGACGATATTGCAAGTATTTGTAAGGTGGAAAATACTATGCTGGTGTATACATTCGATAAAGAACAGCATGTTACCGATAAAACGTTGGAAGAATTGGAGCAGAGCCTGGACAGCCGGTCATTCTTTAGGCTGAACCGGCAATTGATTGTACATATATCCTGTTGTAAAAAGTATGAACTGCTGGATTATGGGAAATTAATGGTAACGATAGAGCCGAAACCACCGGTATCTGCAATCGTAAGCCAGAGGAAGGCGCCTTTGTTCCGTAAATGGATTGTAGAAAATAGCTGATTCTTACGTCAAATTGAATTCACCATATGTTTATAATTGGTGTTTAGTTTAGACTAAATTGAACTTTCTTATATTTGACTGTTAAGAAATATTTGTAACAAATAGTTAATAATGAGAAATAAAAAAGAAATTCCATTGGTGGTCCTCAAAGCACTCGAGCCTTATGTAAATTTGAAAGGAGAGAAATTTGAAATTCTTGATCCTAAAGATCATTTACTTAAAGCAATAGATAAAGATTTAAGTTCCAATTTTCATTTTACAATTGAGAAATATCAAAAAGCACAAAATAGATCATTTCTCTTATGGATAACTCAAAGTCCCAAAAATGAGCAAGATAATAGAGATTATCAATATTGCGTTGAGATTTCAGGTTTAAGTGTAAAATTTGAAGCTTGGCTTGAATTATTAGCCGGTTTTGACGCTGTAAACTCTTTTTTCGATGATCCAATAATTAAATCCTTTCAAGAGGAATATTATGCAGAGTTTGAAATAATTGATGATGATGCAGAAACACGGCCATTTGAGACTAAAAAGATTTTATTGTTGGATGAATATTTAGAAGATGCTGATAATAAATTAACTGAATTTAGGAATGAGCAAAATGCTATTTATGTAGATGATATACAATTAGATATCATTCTTTTGCGCGAAAGTCTGACTACCAGATCAAAGAAATGGGTTGTGACAAGGTTTAGCTATATATGTGCAAAGATTGCTAAACAAGGCACGAAATTTATTAAGGAACTTCTATCTGAAGCTAAAAAAGAAGGATTAAAGCAGGGAATAAAGGCTCTTATTGAAATCGCAATAGAGGCAGGTAAATAATCCATTATTAGTCTTACATCCGCGATTATTGCTCTTGAGCATCCTTATATATCAATGTAACCACCTTAGTCAGTGCATCTTTAATGGCTTTTTCGCCTTTCGGTGTTAAAATATCTATCTCGCAAAATGTACTGCCACAGGCTTTGGCATGAAGGATGAGATAGTATATTCCGGCAATCTGGAGGGCCAGTATGGCCCTTTGGTCGATATCGGTCCCTGAAAAGTCCTTGTCCGTAATTTTGAACAATGCCGTGCCCAGTGCTTCGCGGTTATCTGCAAGCTGCCGTAGTTTTTCCTGATATTCGCTTGTTTCCCATATGAGGATGCTCCGAAGGTCTGCTGATGTATTTACTTCGTCGAACATCAAATGAAGTATGCTTATGATTTCGTCTGAAGCAAAGCGTTCTGATCCGGAGACAATAGACTGTAGCTTGGGTGCTACCTTGGCCATCCAGTAATCATTACCGGTGATATATGCCTCGATCAAATTATTTAGGTTACCAAAATAGTCGGCGATCAGTTTGCGGTCAACCTCAGCCTTTTTGATAATGTTTTTGGCAGTAAGGCCTGAATATCCTTTTTCTTTGAGCACTTCGCCTACGGCATGGATCATCTTCTGCATAGTGCGTTCCTTATTGCGGATCGCGCCATCAGTTACTTTGCGCGTGGGTTTTGTGTCAGTTTTTTTTTTCATCGGGTGGATAATAATTCGCCTACTTTCAATAAGCCAAGTTAGCTATTGGAGGTCTGCAAAGCAAGGAGGACAAGGAAGTTTAAATGATCTGGAGATGGTGGGTTACTTAAGATCTTCTATAGAATTTACCCCAAGCGTTTGCAAAATAGCTTTTGCCTGTTCCTCTTTGTATGGTAGATCGACTAATTTAAATTCTTCTTCGTTTCCATTTAACGTCGCTACTGAATCATTGCCTACTATAGTGTGGTCCTTTAATTTGTAAATGGTGCATTCTCCTGCCGCAACGAGGTTAAGTTTTTTAGTGGCCTCAGGCGTAATAGCAATGTTAAAACCCTTTCCATCAACCCTTACGCTTGGATAAATAACTCCATCAAAACCATGTCTGATAACAAGTTCCGTGAATAATGCTGATATCATGTAATCATAATCGCAATAAATTGTTTTCTTGGCAAATTCATCGGCAAGATAACTAGTGAAAGCTATTGACCGATCCATTATCTCCTTTGAGGTCTGTTGAATAAAGGCATCGTAAGCATCAACCAGTTCTCTGGTATATTTACTTTCTTTATAAAAATCCTCTTTATGCACTATTGCAATTAGATTAAGGTCTTCCTGGACGATCCATTTACCAAAGGAGATTTTCTCTGTTCCTGATTTGGTTAAATCTCTAAGCATCGGAACTGTTTCAGTAACTCCAATTACTCTCATATTATCTAATTCACCTTTTTCTATATTTTCTGGTATGGAGGTTGCATAGAACATCGTTTGTTCCGGTGTGCTGGCTCTTTGGTAGGTTTTATTGAGCTCCGCTGGCTTGAAAGAATACTCAGCTTTCTTTTCAAATCTTGGCAATCCGTTGTTCGGCCTTGCCCTCATGACTTCCTTGTTGCGATGGTAAGTAACGGCAACATATCCGACCTTTCCTACACTTTTGAATAATGATTGAATTTGCTCTTTGGGATAGGTGGAAAGATCTAACTTTTTAAGTTCTTGAATTACAGTGGTAATATCCATAGAAATATGTTGATTTTAATATTAGTATATGATGCACTTCAAAATTTCCTGATTTTATTGCTCATTCTGATAACTAAGGTATGAAACGACAATTTAGTGAAACAAGTCTTTCATGTAAAAAGGTAATTCTACCTGGCACAAAAGGGTGTTTTTGCCCTTTCTCAAAATTCATTTATTGGAAAGCTTTTATTTCCAGATTGAGGTGGTTAGATTTAGTGTAGACTATTTCAAAACTCAATTCTGTAGCTTATGAAGAACTTCTACTCAATGGCTATTCTCTGCATTTCCCTATTATCCCCACTAATATCAAATAGCCAGGACAAAAGCGAGCAGCAAGAAATGCCGGGCTTAACAAGAGCTCAGACCAATAAATTGATTAACAAGTATTTTGGGAAAATTGTTGGAGGCAAATCAAATGATGATTTGCTGGGCAGCTATGCAACATTTGACCCGGTTGACGGACTATTCAAATTTAGCGGCACGATGCCAATCGGCAGGCCGGAAGTGGGCCGTTTCAGTTACTTATCCTTAACAATAAGCGGAGATCTGATGGATAATAGCTACATCGCATTGTTCAACGATAGTAAGCTTAACCACAACGTCTCCGCTAAAGCAGCGTATAATTTCCGATTCGGGAAGACCAGATCGGCCTACAGCCAGGATGAATACAACTATTATAAAATAAAGGATAGCACTATTGCATTAAAGGCTCGGATAGAACGGCAACGGATTATTGAATTTGGTAAGAAAAAGGCGGAAGAGGAGCAACAACAGATAGTGACGCAATTGATTTATTCCAAAAGCAAACTAATCCTTATTGGCACCTCAATCAGTGGTGTTAATAAAGTTGTGATGGATTTAAACAGCAAAGTAGTTGCCTTATTTAATAAGGACAGTTTAGCGCGAGCAGTTATTGCAAATCAAGTTGCCTTTGATAAGCTCAGCAAGAAGGAGCAAAATGTGTTTGAATCGATAGTCGCACAAACTCCCGACTCATTGACAAAATATCTTACTAAGCAAAAGATGATCGCAGATAGCCTGACCAAATTGATCACGGAGCGGGATCATATGATAGACTTACAGAACCGACTGTCGGTAAAGAAGGATAGCCTTGGATTGGTCGTGAATGATTGGCCTTATGTAAAACGAGTATTACGAGAGAAAAATATTGTTGCTGAGAAATCCGAGCGAGACACACTGTTCGATGAATTTAAGTTGCTTTCATATCATATTGGCTGGTTTACGTTTACCGCAGAAGGTGGCGATAAGAAGTATTACAACTATAATAGGACGCTTCCTTTTGGACAGCAAATTGTAAAAGACTACTTGCTGACCTATAAATTCGGACTGATCTATAACTATTATTCTACTTCTCTACGAAATAGCAATGTGTTTTACGGTAATGTAGGTGTGAGCTTTGCAAGAGATAACAATACCGGCTTGTTGAGTACAACAACAGTAACACAGGAAGTAGCTTACAAAAATGCGAATGCCGATACAACCAGAAAAATTGTTTCGTCCTTTAATGCCTATACCGATAGTATAACAATTGGTGAAACATGGAGCCTGGCTGCAAATGCCTACTATCTCTTTAATAATGGAAGCCACGGGTTCCATTTGTTCCCAAGTTTCAGCAAGATAAAAAGACAGTCGATCTACACTAATTTAGGCATCGGATATACCGCATCATTCGAACATGCAAAAAAGGAAAAACCAATAGTTAACGCAGAGATATATTTTCAGCTGACCGATCTGTTTGATGATTTGCATACCAGCACCACGCTTAAGTCCCGTAGCGAGTTTGGCATTAGATTCGGATTGCCGTTTACATTGTTTTTGAAGTAATACATCTTTTATTTACGTTTTTAATCAAACCTTTATGAAACGAAAGCAATCATTGAAACTAAAATCAAGGAAAGGAAACGCTATGCGATCTACTGTAATCAGACGGATTTTAGCGAAAAGTAAACAAAATAATATATCTGGGTTTAATAATAAGTCAGGTTTTTTTGCAGAATCGGCGAAGTTACTTTCATTTGATAAGGGCCAAATAAGGGGATATTGCGGATCATGTACGGGTAACATGCGGTTTCTTACACCCTGGCTGGCAGTAAATCCGATAAATGAAGATATTGTAAATGTTGCAATTGACGATCATATAAAGATTCACGAATACCACCTGGCGGAAATGGTGAGGCGCTAAACAATTCAAATTATTCATTCAAACATATATTATAATTTCCAAACAGAGTTTAGCTGAGGGAAAGCGGAAAGCACCGTTCCTGGAAGGAAACGGCAAAAAAGGAATCAATAATTTAGAGCAATAGGTCATTTTAATTTAATTTAGTAAAATGACAGATGGAAAATACGATTTGGTGTTGGAAGCCTTCCCGGCAGCAAAAGGAGATTCATTTTTATTAAGTTGGGGTAAGGAAGAAAATTTCAATCATTTACTTATAGATAGTGGAATACCGAATACATATCGCTTTATAAAAGGCACACTTAAGGATGTAAATGAACTGAGCGCCATAATCCTTACTCATGTAGATTATGATCATCTTGGCGGCATGCTTAAAATGCTTGATGATAGTTCCATAACCTTACGCAAGGATATGCCAGTGTATATGAATACGCCATCTTTAGTGCTTACGCTGCCTGAAGGAGATAAGGTTGGCCTAAGGCATGGCATTGAGCTGGATAAAAAGCTTCACCGAGCAGGAATTACCTGCCAGCCGTTTTATAATGGATTCACAGAAGACAATATTTTAGAAATTGATGGCCTGACATTGCTGGCTATTACTCCTGACAAGACTGTGATCGATAAGTTACTGGACCAATGGACAGCTGATAAATTATTTCAAAAATATCAAGAGGAAGCACAGGACAGCGGAAAAGTTGGGAAAAGGAAGGGAAAACCTGCTTCATTTGAAGATATTCTTAAGGGAAAAGAAACAATCCATAAATGGGAAGATGATTTAATTAATTCTTCATCCATTTCCTTTGTTGCAGGCATTAATGGATGTTCAATATTATTTCTGGGGGATGCTAATCCTGATCTTATCGTTGAAGAACTAAAACGTATTGGGTATTCAAAAGAGCATAAATTAAATGTTGACCTGGTAAAAATCAGTCATCATGGGTGCAAGCATAATTCCGGTAAAGAACTGTTTGAACTCATTGATTGCAATTGCTATCTAATTTCTACAGACGGTTCCGGGCCATATAACCATCCCGACCGTGAAACTATTGCAAGACTTAGTGAATATTCCAGAGTATCTGTGGAAGAGCCCCTTACTATTTATCTCAATTATAATTTGGACACATCTGGTTTTATAACCAAAGAAGAAGCTGAGGAATTAAATATCAGCTTCATTTTTCAAAATAAATTTAAATTCAGCGACTGCAAATGTTTTCAGAAGAAATAAAAAAAACTACCGCAGCCCTGCATCATCAGGGCAATTTTATAGGAACAGGAACTGTTTTTATTTTTGAGGATAAGCTTTACGTATTGACTGCTGCCCACAATATTTACGGTAATGATTTTGATCTTGAATTCATAGCTGAAGAATGGATATTTGAAGATTATGAGGGTATACATCATCAAATAGTTAGCATTAATGCAGATTATGATTTCTCAAAATTGCATGACGTAGCCCTGCTGACGATCAATTGTAATGGACTTATTGATAAATTCAATTCCATACATTTTGCGCCACGTCCAAATTGCGGTGTTCAGGAATTCTTCTTCAGAGGCAGATATGGCAGCAAGTCTGATCCAGTAAATAAAGGCGGCATAAAATTCCAGGAAGTATATCAAAAAAGCCCATTTCAATTTTTAGCAACTATTGATAAAGACCAACTGATTGACCATAATTTTTCAGCTGGAAATGATTGGTTAAGTGGTTGTTCAGGATCAGGCTTGTTTTTATCTGACCGGGATGAGATTATATGCTGCGGCCTGCTTTTAGAAATACCGGATAAAGGTGACAATGGCCAACTGCATTTTTGCAGTGCAGAAGTTTTGCCATTATTAGGAATTACGCCAACATTCTTAACAGCACAGGCTTACCAATTTGACCCGAAGACATTTTCCAATACATGGTTTAAGGAAAGGCTTGAGGTTTCCATTTCTGCTTTAGGGAAAAGATATACGCCAAAACTAAATTTCGAATTACCGATTGCCCAAAACCTGGAAGGATTACTACGTACTAGGAGGTTTAAAAAGCAAATGGATCTGGATTTGGGAAAGATATTTAAAAGTAGGAGATCCTGCTATGCGGCATTTGGGCCTGCCTTAACCGAAAGCCACAAAGTGAAAATTGATTCTTTGTTGGAAGAACTCAGGGTTTCATATTTAGCATTAAAAGTAGAAGGGTTTAAAAAGTTGAATTTTGAACCTATCACACTTGCATGTAAATCTATTAAAATACTTTTGAATGAATGCCTGGATATATTTTATGAAGCTCAGGAAAGCGAAGAAAAGGCAAAACCTACCCCCAGCTATGGAACTAAACCGTACCACAACGCCATTCATGAAATTTACTCATTTAAAAATTCCATTGATAGATTTACTCAATTCATTTCAAGTGAAAACTGTAAATTAACAAACAGGCCCTTTTTAATACTTGACGGAGAGGCTGGTTATGGAAAAAGTCATTTGCTTGGTGATTTTTGTAGCCGGGCTCAACAACAGGGATATCAAACTGTTCTTTTGCTGGGTCAGCATTTTGTTAGTGCTGATAATCCCTGGCACCAATTAATTCAAAGGCAACTTAACCTTCAAATTACAGAAGATGAATTTTTAGGGAAATTAAATATTAAAGCGCAATTAACAGGAAAGCGCATTTTCATAGTTATTGATGCCATAAATGAAGGAATGGGGAAAGATATCTGGCCTGGGAGTTTAAAGAGCTTCATTAAAAAAGTGGCGCAATTTGAGGGGCTTGGTTTGATCGTTTCCGTGCGTACTTCTTACCATGATTTGATCGTGGATAATACTATTTATGGTGAAAATCTGGCTTCAAGCCTTACCCATTATGGATTTTCCGATTTTGAGTACGAAGCTTCAGATCATTTTTTCGATAATTACGGCATTAAAAAACCTTCCATCCCATTTTTACACCCCGAATTTAGAAGTCCCCTATTCCTCAAATTGTTCTGTGACGGTTTAGCAGCGAAAGGACTGGATGAAATACCTGCCGGCTATGAAGGCATTACAGCAATACTTGATTTTTTTCTTGATGCAGTGAACAATAAACTGGCTTCTCAAATGAACTTTGACCCGGGGATAAAAGTGGTCCGCGCAGCTGTAGAGGCAATAGCAAAAGAGATTATAACGACAAATAAAGGCTACATACCTTATACAAGGGCTGTAATGATTGTAGGGGCACTGGAAGTAGCGAAACTTACCAATAGTCCCGGATTGTTAACATCAAAATTAATTGACGAAGGTGTTTTGGCAAGGAATATTTTCACTAAAGAAGATCATAGTACAGAGGAGGGAGTATACTTCATGTATGAACGCTTCCTGGATCATATTACTGCAAGCATTCTAATAGCAGATTTAAGCGACGAGCCATCCAAGGCTTTTCTGGAGGGAGGAATTTTGTATGAATATTTCAAAGACGAGCAATCATGCAATATTAATTCAGGTCTTATTGAGGCCTTAAGCATACAGATTCCGGAAAAATATAACCGGGAATTTTTTGAATTTGTACCGCATGTCAGGGAAAGTTTAATTATCTGCGAGGCTTTCATTACGAGCATAGTCTGGAGGAAGTCTGATAATCTTAGCAGTGAACCAGAAAGCACATTCAGGGTGTTTTTAAGGGAGGTGATGCCAAAACATCATCTGAACGGGCTTTTTATGGAAACCATATTATTGATCTCCAGTGTTCCCGGACACCCCTACAATGCTGAATACCTGCATGCAATTTTAATGGACAAATCGTTAGCAGAAAGGGATTGTGGTTATTCCCACTGGTTAACCAGCAACTTTTCAAATCAAGGTTCCGGTGTAAAACGCCTTATTGACTGGTCCTGGAAGGATCTATACAGGAAAGAAATTTCTGATGATAGTATTCTGCTATCTGCGATTGCACTTTCCTGGTTTTTAGTCAGCCCGGACCGTAATATCAGGGATAGTGCTACAAAGTCGGTTATTTGTTTGATGAGGCAAAGAGAACATTTGCTGATACCATTGTTGCAGAAATTTGAAGGAGTTAATGATCCCTATGTATACGAGCGACTTTATGGGATTGCTTATGGTTGTTCCATAAGGGCAGAAAAATTGGATTTCCTGACTTCACTGTCTTCATATATCTATGCAACAATCTTCAATAAAGACATGGTCTATCCTCATGTCCTTTTACGTGATTATGCATCCGGGATTGTCAATTTTGCGGCAGCAAAGGGATTGTCAGGGCAGATTGATGTAAAAAAGTGTAACCCGCCCTTTGCGAGTGAACCAATTTCAAAGTGTCCGACCAATGCGGAAATAGATGCAAAATATAAACTGGAAAGTAAGGATCATATAAAATACCACTATCAAAACAAGATCCTTGATTCCATGACCACAGAATATGGCAGGGGTACTGCAAGGTACGGTGACTTCGGGCGTTATGTTTTCGGCCGCGCACTTTCTGACTGGAAATCTGTTAGTGACGGAGCATTAAGCAATTATGCTATCCAACGTATTTTTGAGTTAGGATACGACATCAAAATGCATGGAAACTACGATGCTACATATGGCCATGGCGATGGACAAGAAAGAATCGGCAAAAAATATCAGTGGATTGCACTACATGAAATCCTTGCCAGGGTCGCAGATGTTGAACCAATGACAAGTGAGATTGACAGAAAAGCCATCATACCTTACCAGGGAGCATGGCAACCTGGAGTACGGGATATTGATGTTTCTATGATCATTAAAAATACAAAGAATCAACAGGAGATTCCGGAAGAACATGAGTGCTGGTGGATACCCAAAGAGAAGCTAAACTTTAAGCTTACTAATAAAGAATGGATGCAGACTGATAAAGATCTGCCTTCAGACAGGGAACAAATTCTCATTACGGACAAAGATGGTATAGAATGGGTTTGTTTAAACATTCATATCAGTCAGAGCCAGGAACCTGAAATTGCTGCTGAAGATTACAAAAATCCACAAAAAAATTTATACAAATATATTTCAGCATATATGACTCCGGCCGATGAATTTGTGAATGTTGAGTCCTGGATTCCACAACGTGATAAACACAATGATGATTTACCTGAACCGGCCTATCAGACACAGTTGTTTAGCCGTGAGTATTATTGGTCTCCGGCATATGCGTTTTTTCAGCATTATTATTATGGTGGTAATGGCGACAGAACTATTTACAGCAATAAACTTGGTCAGGACGTTGCGCAAGTGCATCAGCCAACCCAATACATTATGTGGGAAAAAGGAACGGATTTTTCTGTGAATCAAGGAATAACATTTTTTAAACCATCAAGCCAGTTAAAAGAAGGCCTGGATTTAAAATTCTCTCACAATGAAGGGGAATTGGTTACACAGGATGGAGCTCTTGCTTGCTTTGATCCTTCGGTGAATGATTATGGACCTTCATGCCTTCTTGTGAGAAAAGACCTTTTATTGCAGCATCTGAAAGATGAAAATCTGAGAATCTTTTGGGTTATTGACGGGGAAAAACGTATTCTTTCAAATAATAATTCGGATGATGACCATAACCCCAGAATAGAACACAATTTCAGTGGCTTTTATTATCTTGATGGAAATGAGTTAAAGGGAAACAGCCAGTCTAAAATAGAATCCTACCAATTATCTAGACATGAGATATAAATTTTAAAGTCCAAATTTCGAACAAAGCTTATCTGCGCCATATTTAAGTGCAGGTAAGTGATTTGCTCGATGGTTGTGTATAGTTATAACATATATATCAAATGTATAGACTTATTGATTAATATGTTGTTAAGGAAATATAATAGATAACCCTAATAATGATGGTTATTTAGTTGCTGTAAAATTTGCAACCACCTTCGCAGCAATTTCCTTTTCTATAGCCAGAAGTTCTGCAGGGCAAGCTTCGGGCATAGCAAAACCCAGGTTGCCTTGTTCTGTTTGTTGGAGGTGAAACCGTGTCTTTTTATTATCCAATAGGACAAAAACCTGAAATAATTTAGGTAGTGAAGCATTCATGGATATGATTTCAAGCGATAAATTGTTGATTTTAATGGTATAGTTAGAGGGCATCGGGCTAAGTTAAAAGATTATCTGGTAAGCGCTATGGTGTATTTTACGAATGTCGATTTTGTTATGAAATAATCAATGTTATTCCGATATTGGCCAGTGAGAGCGTTAATTTAAGCGGGGTGCTTTCGGGTATCCTGCTTTTTTTTTGCCGTTCCCTGCGGGCCGGGCTGCCCGTTTAAATTCCCAGTTTCAATCCGGGATTTCCAATACTATCCCTAACGGTCCCTAAAAGAATGTCAGAGCCAATACTTAAGATATTAATCGGTAACAGGCATGGAATAATAGTAGTCCCAATTATCAAAATCATTAATGTTAAATACGTCGACAGAGATTATAAAATTTTAACGAATGAAAGAACAAGTGATTTCCTGGAACGTTCTCAAATATTATTTTCTTTTACATGTTGCTTTTTTATTAAGTTATCCCGTACATCAAAGACCCCGGCTCCTTTTATTATTACGGACAACAGGAACTACTTTTTTAATTTCCTTCCCTTTTTCTGCTTCTTTTGGTGCATTTATCCAGCTGGCGGGCATAGTCCCAGTGAAAGTAGGGGCGTAGTAGGTCCTGCAGAACTCCTTGGCTGAGCTCCAGTCATAATCCAGGCTGTCCACCAGCCAGCTTTCCACTTCCTTCAGGCTTTCAAAAACCGGGCTTAATGGCGTACCTTCAGTAACGTTTTCATATACCTGGTAACAGTTGGCCTCCTTCAAAGACCATTTATTGGGATTGTAATATTCCACAGAAGGCGGATTACCGGACCATTCCGCATAAAATCTGCAGTCTTTAGTCTCTTCCGGGTATTCCATCTGGGCCGGATGTTTACCAATCTCCCATAATCTATGGTTCTCCAACCATTTTTCTAATGCAAGTTCATAAGATTCAATAAACATTGGCCTGTAACGACCCCGTGTGTCCTTTGGATGATTCCATCCCTTTGGCACTTTCCTGATTTCTCTTCCCATATTCTTTAATGATTATATTTTGCTTTTTAGTCGTCCCTTGATACCAGCAGGTGGGCAAGTTCAGGAGTATTATATATGCGTTCCATCTCTTCGTCAATAATGGCTGCAACTTCGTCCTTGATGCGCAGGTAATTGTCCTCTATTTCTACCGGTGTAACAGTTCTGGGTTTCGGGATAGGGACATAAGCCTTCTCTTCTGCTGCCAGGGCAGCATGGTTATTGATGATTTCGCAATGGAATATTTTCTGCTGGATTTTCTGTTCAGGATTATCTGCTACAGCACCGACAAATTCGCCCGAACTCAAGTTTGATATGGTAGAGGCGGGGATAGCGGATTCCAGTTGTGTGGATTTGCTAACAGAGGTGTCGCTGGCATTAATAGAAAGACTTTCCCTTTCCTGCATGATCTTTCCGAACCGCTCGCTCAGCGTTTTAGCAGTGTCCCCAACTACCTGGCCACTGATAATATTGCCCACGATACTGAAGATAACATCGGCACTTTCCTTACCATAATCCTTGCGTAGCTGCGATATATCCTGTACGGCCAGAGTTGTAGCCACCTTATTCCCTCTGGCAGTGGCTATCGTTCCTTCTATGCCCGAAACCCCGCCAATATAAATCGTTGGGAATTCGTCAAAAACCAGGGAACTGGGCAGCTTTCCTTTCTGGTTTACCAGCTTCAGCATCCTGGCCACGTAGAGCGAAAGTACGGCTCCGTAAACCTGTGTCTTCTGGGGATTATTTCCTACACAAACGATCTTAGGATCTTCTGGATTATTGATGTCCAGTGTGAAATCATTACCCGTAAGTACATAATACAAAGTTGGGGAAGATAGCCTTGCCATCGTAATCTTTGCCGATGCTACCTGGCCTTCGAGCTGCTCCATGGCCCCGTTGACATAGGCAGTAACAAAGGGATTGATCAGCACCTCAATTTCCGGCTCAGTACGCAGCACCGGGAACAGGCTGTCATAAGGCATCTGCATCAGCTCAATGACATGGGGGAGGGTACAGAATTTTCCGTCCTTATATTTGCGCAGATACCAGATGATCCCAGTTAAAAAGTTGATTGGGGACTCCACAAAAAAATCCCCGGATTTTCGGATCCACTCACGATTGAGGCCCAGCATGATCGTCCGGCTGCTCTCCGTAGCATCGGTGATGTCGGTCATGCTCTCCGGGTATAAGGGATTGCATCTGTGGTAGATATGGTCAAAGTCTATTACATAGAACTTAGGCTCAACCTTATAGCGGCTTTTGTATTTGAGGAAGGCATTGTAAGCAATGATGGAAAGATCATCGAACTTGAAATCATACAAAAAGACACTGAATCCTTTGCTGATATGCTGGGTGATCACATGACGAATCACGAAATAACTTTTACCAGCCCCGGGCGTACCGGCAACCAGTAGCGCCCGGAACGGATTAATGATGTTTATGTATGATTTGCGGATTTTCCCCTTTAAATTATACTGTGCCGGAAGATTAATAGAATGCTCATTCTCCAGCAACCGCTCCTCCTGTGGGAAGGTTTCCTGCAGTTTGTTGAAGATATCGGTGTCCAGCCTGTTGCGGATGATCCGGGAAAGAAGGTTGCCTCCATAGAGGATCAACAGGTAGCCGATAGAAGTGACAGATATATACAGCCCGGCCAGCACCTGGGGGGCTGCCTCTAATTTTAGCAGCAGGTAGCTTAGCACATAAACTATAAATCCTGTTATGAATTGTCTCAGGGCAACCGATAGTTTCAGCTTTTCATTCTTCTTACCCTTGGCCCCGATCAGGGTGATCAGCAGCAGGAATAAAGCAGCAGTTTTGGAAATATAGAAATGATGGAACAATCCCATATTGCCGATAACGCCCAAAAGCTGCGCTACAATTTTATGGGTAAGGCCCCATAGCTGAAAGGCAGCATAACAGTATACATAATAGTGCAGGCCAAGGAGCATAATGCTCACTTTCCTGATAAAATCAATAATTTTTCTTAGCGCTTCCGCATTCTCCCCGGTATTCATTCCACTCCTCCGCTTAAGAATTACCTTATTTCTATCTTCTTAATTGCTGTTTTTTTGCCATTGGTTCCGCAACAGTTATAATTGCTTCTTCTGGCACCGCCCGCTTATCAATGACCATCTGTATGGCGTTATGGCCTGAAGTATTTTCCGAAAGATCATGCATTGCATCATCTGGTTTTGCAAGCAGGCCAGTAAGCTCTTCCAGGCTTAGCCCGGTTCGCATTAAGAAGGCAGATGCACTGTATTCCTTCCCCAGACTGGAACCTTTATGAACCGTCCTTGTAGCATTATCAATAAAGGTTGCCCCGTATATTTGGCCTGCTTCGCTTACGTAAAGCAGAATCCTGATGTCCAGTTCTTCCAGCATTGCCTGAAGCTTCCCGGCATCTGTGGATTGCTTGATGGCTTTTTCCAGCTGGTGCTTCAGCCTCAGGCCATAAGGCTTTCTTGTCTCCTTGTTCGGTCCGTATTTCTTTTCCAGGTTCCTGAGTGTAGGGGAGGAGTAGATCGCACTCGCCTTAATCGGGACACCGACTTTTTCCCCTTTCCCGTCCAACAAATGATAGGTTAGGCCACCTTTTTCAAACATATTGCTGCCGGGTTCTCCACGGTATGCAGTAACATTGAACTGACGGAGTGCTGCATTGAACTCTTCGAAGGACGTAAAATAATAGCTGTCAGCAACCTCCCTTACCATCCTGGAAATAGCAGCTTTTGTTGGGGATTTACCATACAGGACTGCTCCGGTATCTACCGGTTTGAGGACATAGGCAGCTTCCTTTTTCTGCTCTTCCGCCTTTACCAGATTGTATCGGTCTTCGATTATTCTACGTGCTTTCTCGGACCGGTTCTTGCCTATATTATGGGTTTCTATACGCTGTCCACCATCGGCAATATTGACCGTGGCGATATGGATGTGGGGGTGGGCAGCATCAAAATGTTGGTATACCAGGAATGGCTGAGCACCGAATCCTATGGCGTCCATATAGTCTGATGCAATGCATTTAAGCTTGTCATTGTCAAGGCGGTCTTCTCTCGAGAAGTTCAGCGTAATATGCAGCGTGTTCGTCTTTGTCCGTTCGTTCTGTCGCGCCAGCATTTCAAAACGATGAAGTTTATTGTTAAAGGACAATTCAGTTCCCTCTCTCGGAAACCCCGCAGCCATCAGGAGCTGTGCCTCGGCGCTGGCAACCTTTTTTTCATTGTAAACCAACACACCCCTGATACTTTTTCCGCTTGCTATTCTGGCAACCATCTGTAGGAAAGTTTTTTTATGATCCGCATCAATTCTTCCACTTTCTTCCCCATCTCCTTGAATTCATCCTGTATCTCCTTAACCTGTAGCAATCTCCCTTCCGCCATTGGTTCACTATGGAACTTAGCCGTTAGCTGGTTAACATTGACCCCGATCCGGTGCAGTTCCGTGCGTATAGCAGATAGCTGTTCCATCGTAAGATCAAGGCTGTCATCATGAGAAACAACTATAACCTTTCCCTTGAAAAGCATAGCCCTGATGAGCTCGCTCATGCTCCTGTGCCTGCTCCTTTTCAGCATCTTCTCCAGCTTCTCCCATTCTTCATTGCTCATACGGAATGTGATCCGTTTTAATAGACCCTCTTCAATCTTCACCTGCTCCATTTTCCTGATCCTGGTTTAAAAAATCCGACTCCGGAGGATTTTTCCCCTCCGCACCACCGGAAGCGGAGGCAAGATGGTTTGGCCGTGTCGGACAAACCTACATCTTGCTGATGCCCGAAAAGGCATTCCAAAGTCAGACCGGGGCATTTCAGACGGTTTTTCACCTCGCTTTTTGCTCGTAGAACACAGCTTCCGGTTCTACGAACCTTTAATAGGGACGCCGAAAATTTACCGGTGTGATGCCTCCTTTTAATGCTACTTCTATGGTCTTTTTCTCTGTTGTTTTGAAGCTTCTTTTTTTGACTTACCTTGTAGTTTTTGTGGCATATACTGATCTTCGCGTAGCCCTGCTTCTTTCAGAATTTGCTCGGGGATGTTGGTATTAATGATCTTTTCCTGCTCCTTCATCTGAGGCACAATTGCACGAAGGGTATGTAATAAATATTCCTTTCCTTTTGGAGTTGTAATCAGTGCTTCGATTGGATGGCCCAGCTCAAAATATCCATAATACGCTCCTGGATCACTGCTAACCAGGATATTCTTTTTCATTTTAGCTTCCGTCTTCTTTTGCTCAAGGCTGCTCAGATAATCTCCAAGTAGTTTATCAATATAGAGTTCAAGATCCATATCTAAAGTGAACTGCTGCCCATCATACTCATGCTCTTCCGCTGGCAGCGATCTGCAATATTCCTCTGCAGTTTCGATCAGTTTTCTGCCTTCCGGTCCAGTTGGAGAATAATCTGTACTACCACCATGACCGTTGTTGCGGGCGGTGCCTGCCAGCTTCCCATCAATGAAAAGGTCTGCTATAAAGCAATTGGTTTCCTCGCTCTGCCGTTCGCTGTATTCAATATTCCTCAATTCTATTTTCATATTGCTCTTTAACGCTATTGTTTACAGATAGAAATTTAGTTTTGGTTCCTGCCTAAAGCTTTACTCCAGTATTTTTTTTCTGGACTTTCGTTTCTTTAATAACCTGTTCCTGTCTTGTTTCCTGAACTGACTCACCCAATGTTTCTATTAGGACATTTTTGGGAATATTGGTATTTAGGATCTGCTCCATTTCCAGCATAACTGGTTTGATCTTTTTACTGATCGCTTCGGAAATAAGGGCTTGCCCTCCGGGACTTAAGGCAAGCACATCTATAGGAGTTGCCATTAAATGAGTCCGTTGGTATTTGCCGGGTACGCCAAAGACGATGTTCCTTTTTTGGAGCAGCTCGACCTTTTTGTTGAATTTTTGTTGTTCAATGCTTTCAATGTGATTGGCAAACAGCTTTTCTATTTGTGTAGTTAGGGTCTGTTTAATGGTTTTTTCCTGGCCTTCGACCATTTTCTTTTCTGTCGGCAGTTTTTTGAGGAATTCTTCAGCTTCGGTCACCAGCTCCATGCCTCTTTCATTGACCGGGAAATATTGGGTGCTCCCGTTTCTGTTGTTCACTGTTGCTGCTTTTTCACCAGCAATGAATAAGTTGGCTGCAAATGCATTTTCATCCAGGCGCGGATTGTATGCAATACGTTTTAATTCTATTTCCATAACATAAACTGATTTTTACAATTGGTTTTATTTGGTGTAAAAATCATGATGTGAGCAGTTGGAAATTCATACTTTTATAGTGTACACTAAATATTTCTGTATAAGGCGAGTTGGAAAGTGGCTTTATGAACAAAGAATAGGAGGGGAGAATGTTGAAGATCAGCTGATAAGAGGAATCGTTCCGATTTTTTCTTGAGTTATGGATTTGGTACGCTCGCATGAATGGTAAGGGTTAACTAATTGATGGGAAAGCCCATCATTTCTTGAAAAAAGTTGGCACTGAGTTGAAAAGTTTTCCCAGTCCGGGCAATAATATCCGGCAGGGAATTCGACCAGCTCCTTCCAGCCTTTATTAGTGCTTCTGTTGTTCTGGCCCCTTTTGTGGTCTCTGGTTATTGGAGTCGGAAGCAACAAAGTCAATATCGGATCCTATGGTCTGAACGCCTTGTACTTTGGAGGCAGCTGTTGCCATATTTCGAATTCCCGGGGCAATATCCCCAGGGAAATTTCCTTTACTTGAGCTATTCCCAATGCTATCCTGTGTTTTTGGTAGGCAGCTACTATTTTCTACACTGCATTTTTGCTGTTGCGGTTTGCCCCGGTCGTTGGTGTTGGAAGCAGAGATCTAGTCATTGTTCTGTTACGCAAGATCATCTCCAGCTGTTCGGCAAGATTGTCCGGTTGCATTATTGTTCTGCTGATAGATGCCCTCCAGCGGATTCTCTTGCCCATGGCCCGCCCGGGTACTTCTGTCGGTAATCATCGTGGCACTCGGCGTAATTAGTAATCCAGATGCGCTCGCGCCGGTGGGGTACGTCGACACTTGCAGCTGGAATAAGGAAGGGGAGCACGCGGTATCCTTCAGCTTCCATATGAGAAGCAAATGTGGCAAAGGTCGGTGGTTAAAACTGATACTTTAATAGTTGACATCAAATTAAGTTAAAATTCTATATTGCATATATAGATTTGGATATTTGGTTTATGCTTGATACCTTTGTGTAAATTCTATATTATGAATGGAGAATTTGTTTTACTTGAACAGTGTAGCTATATAAGAAGCGGGCAGACCTTTAAGGTTCGGCTGGATGAATATCTGAAAGGCGATGTAGCTGTTTTGCTACCGAAGGATATCGTTGATGGAAAAATTGAAGGTAACATCGCTAGGGTCGATGCGCATGCTGTTCCGCAGTTGGAACGTCACCTGCTGAAGGAAGGCGAAATTATTGTTGTAAATAAAGGAACACGTCTTGGGACACTGCTTTATACTGGTCAAATGCCGCGTGTAATAGCGACGACGGCTTTTTATGTAATAACACCCCAGTCGTCACTTTTGCCTGGATACTTAAATTGGTACCTTAATCAAGAAGAGGCAAAGACTTACCTTTCGGCGAATATGGTCGGCAGTGTTATTCCTACCTTAACAAAAGGAGTACTTGGCCAGTTGCCCGTACCGCTAATTCCATTGGATGCGCAGGAACATATTCTTGAGTTTATTCGAAGGTCCGGCAATGAACTGCAATTAATGAAGGAATTGATAAAGAAGAAGGAAGAGTTTAATGACAGTTATATTTGGGAACATGTTCAAAAATACACGCGATAATGGAGGCAAAGATTAAAAGAGCAATTTCGGAAACATACAGCGATTATCAATTGCTGGGCCATAATCCTCAGACTTTTTATGACATTACGCTCTCAATTGTATCGTTGCTGGCCTTATCGAATATGCAGCAGAATAATCCGTTAACCGCTACGGTCAGAAAGCAACGGTCTTTATTTTTGTTCTCGGAAATAGCGGACCCATTTGATAAAGCCAAATTTTTGATTGCACTGAAGGCATGGGAAGAGTACAAAGGTATAGCATGGAAAGGAGCGCTTGTAATCGATGAGGCATTAATGGAGCGGACACCTGGTTCATATTTAAGGTTTATGGTGATCGTATGGAACCGTTTATGGTCAGATATGGAAATGGATACTGTTCATTTTATGCAAGCGGTATTCGAGCAACTGGAGGAATTTATGGCGACAGGACAAAAGGAAGATCAAATGTATATTGCTCCTGCTTCTATAACCGGGCTTATGGCGGCTTACCTGAGAAGCGACAAGCAGGGAACTTTATATGATCCATTTGCACGATCCGGAGGATTGCTGGCCGAGGCAGTTCAGTATCTGCCGGCTATTAAAAAGGTGATTGGATTTTCGACAGCGGGTTTAGGATGGAAGCTTGCAAAGCTTCGGCTCTTATTTGCACCGAATGAATTTGATCTCTTAATGGAAGAGGATCATTATCCCGGTTCGGTGAAGGGAGAATTTGATTTTATCATCAGCAATCCGCCATTTGGTAAAATGATAAGCCGCCAAAGGTTTGATGATATCTCAGAGGAGTGGTCTGATCTGGCAACGAAATCCAATCGATTGGATGTATATTATCTGTGCCATATATTGACCCGCCTGTCAAAGACCGGTAAGGCTGCGGTACTGTTGCCTGGAATCTTTCTGTCTGGGAGCTCGCTTATAAAGCAATTGATAAAGCGTTTTGTGGAACATAATATTCTTGATACGGTCATCTCATTACCTAGTGGACTGTTCGCATATACCGGTATTGCTACAGTAATGGTTGGCCTCAATAATGATCGGACGGAAGGCGATAAGATCCTGCTCGGAGATGCCTCTTCTGAAGCAGATAGAAGTCGCAGACAAGCCGTTTTAAAGACAGATAAGATATCTGAATGGCTGGAGTTCCTGAGAATGCCTTCAGCAGCAGTTGAAGATCCCTTAATGGCGTTGGTGAGTGCGGAAGAAATAGCGGATAAGGATTTTAATCTTAATGTAGCCATGTATAGAAAGCCCGAAGCATTCGTTAGGACCAGAGTACCCTCCGAAAAGCTGAAGGCTGAATATGAGAAGCTGGAAAGCAGGCTGCTGGAAGCAAGAAACGAACTGAATGGTTTTTTATCAAAACACCTTGAATAAATGATGCGGAGATGGGCAAGCTAAAAGTAAAAGACGTTGTGGGTGACCCTAATGATATCAGGCTCCTTTTTAAGGAGGGAGGCTGCGATCTTGCCTGCTATCTGGGAACAGAGGCAGCCCGGAAAAAAGTTAGTGCCTGGTGGATTTTATTGCTTACCTGCGCATTGTTTATCCTGTCTTGTTGTATCTGGACGGACGCATTTAATGCTGTGTGGCACAAGATTGCTATCCTGGCGGTCTTCTTCGTCAGTTTTTTAATTCTGTTGATCGTACATTCAAATTATCGGAGCAAGACGATAACAGCGATAGTTACCATTGCTTTTATAAGCAATATTTCAATAATATTAAAAGTCTATTCGCCTCAGGAGGTGGCAAAAAAAATTGAACGCATCACAGTTGATAATTATAAAACCGGTCGGGAGGAGAAGAAATAAGATTGCACCTGCAAATTGAAGCCAAGCTTGGGCCTAGACCAGCCAGCATCCAGCCAATAAATTTTTATATAGCCATGAAGAAGATTTACATTTTATTACTGCCTTTATTTCTATCACTAAGCGAGTATAGCCGGAGGTCGATTAGAAGCATGATCAATTGGATGTTGAGCTTAACATGTATAGTAGCGAAGGAAAAGTTCAAATCACAAGTTCTGATGGTAGAACGTTTAGAGGTGTGAATTTAAAGGCCGGGAGAGAATAGAGGCCGCTGTTACACCTAGCCATTAAATTTATTTACTAATAGGGCAATAAAATAATTTAGATGTACATTGTAATAGATACAAATTCAATTAATTCGGATTTACTGTTAAAAAAGAGTGGTATCATAAAGCTTGCTTCAAAAGCAAAGGAGCAGGGCTATCAATTATGTTTTCCCGAAGTAGTTTTGGAAGAAATGGTCAAACATTATAGAGAGAATGTAGAAAAGAACCTGAAGGACTTGCAAAAGTCAGCGAAGATTATCCAGGACGCTACTGGTATCTCTGTTATTCTTGAGGAAGAGATCCTCTCTGTCGAGAAGGTAATTAAAAGCTATAAAAAATCTATTTTGGAGCGGATCGGTGATCTTAGCGGTATTATTCTGGGTCCTTCATCGCCGGAGCAGATGCAAAGAGTTTTAAAGAAATCTGTTTTACGTAAGAAGCCTTTTGATCGCAATGGCGCCGGGCTTCCTGATGCAGTTATATGGGGAAATATAATGGATTTAGCCTCAAGGTATTCTGGACATCCAAATTTGACTGATGCCCGGATAATGCTTGTCTCTAATAACCACGTAGATTTCTGCAAAGGTGCAGATTTCGAACTTCATGATGACTTAATTGAAGAATTGGAAGATATAGACGTAGATGCAGCTGTCGTTAAAATTGTTGGAAATTTAGATAATGCCTCAGATCTTATGCAAATACATTCAGAGAATATTGTTACGAATGAAGTGACCGCCTTGTTTGTTGACCCTAAGAACTCATCCGCCAAGTTGAGAAAAGGAGTTGAAGCATTAATACTTAATACCTTGCCTCTTTCCTCATTAAACAATGACGATATTGGATTTGGCGATGCTTTTGAAGACCCGACTATTGATAGTATCTATGAAGATTACATTTATAACGATATTAAAGCAGAGCTATTAGCAAATCATCAAATTTCGATTACTATGAATGTATCAATAACCTGTCTTCTTGATGTTTTTGTATCTAAATCCGAAGCTCTGCATATGGAAGACCTGAGTATCTATGATCATAATTGGAATAGGTATTATGTTGCAGCACAAATTGAAGCAAAAATATGGTTTCAGGTTAGTTTTATTACAGATAGTAGTTTTCAAGAGATTTTGGGCTTCGAAATTGCACCGGATGAATATTTGAACAATAATGAAGGAGTACAATGAGACACAATAGTTTTAAAATAAAACTTTCCTAAAGGTCATATTGATCCTGGCTTTCATCTGAATAGCTGACTTGGCTATCCTGTGCTCCCAGTCTTTCTGAAGATTGGCCTTCATTAATAACAATGACCCGTGTTCGAGTTTGATGGTGTATTTTTGGCTATGGTTATTGATGTTCCTAAAATCGAAATTGCGCTCTTGGCCGATACTTAGCGAAGCAATATCCGTCTTTAATCCGGGTGCGGTATCCTTGTCCGCATGCCAGGCAACAGAGTCGTTTCCATTTCGGTAGTAATTGAGCAGTACGCCTTGAAAGCTGATACCAGTATGTTGCTCTATTCGTTGCTTAATATCATATAGCTCTGGCAGCCAGGGCAGTGCCTCCCGCTTGCCTTCATCCCGTTTGCGCCTGTCCCCATACCAGGCAGACAATCGTGGCCTGACAATTTCTTTTTCGTACATAATGTCAGTATGCTGCTGCCAGGGAACAGTTGTCAATAGCAGTTCCAGCAACCGGTTGCCCTCTTCCTGGCCTATAAATCCCTGGGTATAAGTCATCAGGTTTTCCGGCAGTTGGAGCAGCTCTATATCATCAAATAATTTCTGTTGCATTTTCTTGTTCTATTTAAAGTCCCTGGACGGGAATAATTCGCCCTGCACAGGTTTATCGCTTTTATTGCTATTGCCCATGGATGCAGGATATAAAAGAGCGGTCATATCATAGCAGTGGCTTACTACAACATGTGTTACTTCTCCCTCTTTTTGCAGCTTGCCACATACCATCAGAAGCTTTGCCTGGAGGATTACCTTTCGATATTGTTCAAACTTTTTTTGAAAAACCACAAGGTTGGCGTTTCCGGTTTCATCTTCTATGGTAATAAAACAGATGCCAGATGCCGTGCCTGGGCGTTGCTTTACGAGTACAAGACCAGAGACTTTGACCAGTGTCCCATCGGGCCAGTTATCAAGCTCGCCGGTACTCATGATGCCCCTTTTAAAGAGCTCTGGTCTTGCAAAGCTTACTGGATGCGCTTTTAGGGATAGGGCCGTGCTTTTATAGTCATGCAGTACGTGATCGGCCAGGCTCATTTCGGGCAGTACCGTTTGTTGCTCTGTTTCATCCCTGATAACTTGTCCCTTGAACATGCCATCCGGCCGGTGGTGCAGTGCCGATATTTCCCATAATGCCCTGCGCCGGTCGAGCCCCAGAGAACGAAAAGCGTCCGCATCTGCCAGGCGTTCCAGTGCTGCCATAGAAACGCCCGCATCATAGAGCTCATGAAGGTATTGATAGGGTTTGATGCGATGCTTTACCAATAACTGCATGTCCTCCGCTCTCAGTCCTGTGATCTGGCGGAATCCCAAACGTATGTCGTAGTATTTCCCATTTCCTTTTTCCAATAAATTGTCCCAGTCTGAAAAATTAACATCAGCAGGCAGTACAGTTACTCCATGTTTTTTTGCATCGATAACAATTTGTGCAGGCTGGTAGAAGCCCATTGGCATACTGTTGAGCAGTGCAGTGGCAAATACATCGGGATAATAGCATTTGATCCAGGATGATATGTAAACTAAAAGTGCGAAGCTGGCGGCATGGCTTTCTGGAAAACCATAGCTTCCAAAGCCTTCGAGTTGCTTAAATACCCTTTCTGCAAATGTTTCTTCATAGCCATTGGCCTTCATGCCTTCCACCAGTTTGGTACGCCAGGCGCTGACCTGACCGTGCGATTTAAAGGTAGCCATGCTTCGCCGCAGGCCATCCGCCTCGGCAGGAGTGAAACCTGCCGCTACAATGGCAATTTCCATGGCCTGCTCCTGGAAGAGCGGAACACCCAGAGTCCTGCCAAGAATCTCTTCGAGTTCTTTTGATGGATAGACCACCGGCTCCTCGCCGTTGCGCCTGCGCAGGTAAGGATGTACCATATCTCCCTGGATAGGGCCAGGCCTTACAATAGCCACTTCAATGACCAGGTCATAGAAGTTCTTTGGACGCAGCCGTGGGAGCATGGACATCTGTGCCCGGCTTTCGATTTGGAACACGCCGATGGTATCGGCATGGGAGATCATTTCGTAAACCCGCGGGTCATCCTGGGGAACATTGGCAAGGGTAAGGTTTATCCCATAGTGCTGCCTTACCAAATCAAATGCTTTACGGATACAGGTGAGCATGCCAAGGGCCAATACATCCACCTTTAAAAAGCCCAGGGCTTCTATATCATCTTTATTCCATTCGATGTTGGTACGGTCTGCCATTCGGGCATTGAGAATAGGGCAGAGGTCGGAGAGCTTGCCCTGAGTAATTACAAAGCCTCCCGTATGCTGGCCCAGCTGTCGTGGAAAGCCAATGTATTGCTCAGTAAGTTCCAGCACTTTCCTTAAATGCTGGTCATGTGCGTTAAACCCTTCAGTAGAAGGTGTTTGGCCATCCTTCCAGGCTTCAGTAAGCTCATGTCCATATTTTGATAGGCGATCGATCGTATCCGCGGACATGCCCATGGCCTTGGCAACATCACGTACCGCGCCCTTCCAGTGTACCTGGGTAACCGTAGCAACAATGCCTGCGCGGTCCCGTCCGTACTTATTGTAGATATACTGCATTACTTCTTCCCTTCGCTCGTGCTCGAAGTCAACATCGATATCCGGTGGTTCATCTCTTGCATCGGACATAAATCGGGCAAACAGCAGCTTGAATTTGGCCGGGTTTACAGATGTAATGCCAAGGCAGTAGCATACAACGGAATTGGCAGCAGAACCTCTTCCCTGGCAAAGTATGCCCTGGTTCCGTGCAAATCGTACGAAATCATGTACCGTCAAAAAATACGAGGGATAGTTCTTGCGCTCAATAAAGTCCAGTTCAAATTGTATGGTTTCCCTGATTTTTTCCGGTACGATTGCTCCAAATTTTTCCTTGGCGCCCTGCCAGGTGAGGTGTACCAGTTCCTGCTGAGGCGTCCTGCCTTCACTTGTCAGCTCCTCGGGATATACATATTCCAGGCTATCAAGGGAAAACTGGCAAGCCTGCTCAATTTCCTGCGTACAGGTAATGGCCTCGGGATACCGTCGGAACAAGCGCAGCATTTCCTGGTCGGGCTTCAGATAGCGCTCGGCATTCTGGTGCAATAAAAAGCCTGCGGTAGATATGGTTTTCTTTTCCCGTATACAGGTGAGTATGTCCTGCAGTTCCCGTCTGTCGGCCTGATGAAAATGCACATCATTGGTTGCCACCATTTTTGCCTTCAGGGCCAGGGCAAGTTGTTCAATGCGGTATAGTCTTTTGTTATCGTACCCCTGGTAATTGCAGGAGGCTGCAATGTACAGGTTGGGACCTAAATGATTGCCGTATTCTGCTGCAGAAGTATAAAAGGTTGCATCAAAATCAAACTTCCTGTTGAGCTTATCAGGAGGCACCAATATAAACTTTATGCCTTCTTTATGGGCATAGACATCTTCTTTGTACAGTTCGCATTTGCCTTTTTCGGTACGCAGATTGCCCAGGGTTAGCAAGGTGGATAGTCGGGCATAGGAAGCCTTATCCGTTGGATAGGCCAGCAGATCCGGACCATCCATAAGCACCAGCCTGCATGCTGGAATAATACGTATCGCATGCTTGCGCGCAGCTGCATGTGCCCGCACAATACCGGCGAGCGTATTATAATCAGTGATCGCAATTGCGCTGTATCCCAGTAAAGCAGCATATTCTACCAGCTCTTCCGGATGCGAGGCACCCCGTAAAAAGCTGAAATTGCTGGTTACCTGTAATTCTGTATACTTCATCTTATCTGTGTTAGGCAAAAAAGCCATGTATAAACCATTCCGGAGTATGGGTTTCATAACGCCCTGAGCGGAACAGCCAATAACGTTTTCCCGCCTGGTCCTCCACGCAGTAATAATCTCGTTGCAGCCCCTTTTCAATCCACCATTCCCGCTCTATTCTTTCAGGACCATCTGCTTTTTTAATGTTATGTATCACGCCCTTATAGATAAACAGCATCGGCGGGTAGTCGGGTATAGGTACAGAAACCTTGATCGGTTCTGGTTTGGGCAATACATAAACCGGTCGGCTCAAGCCTTCCGGCCAGGGGATGGTGGGCTGTTCCGATAGGGAAGCTACGGGTGCATAGGAGCGTTCCGGCCAATGGTGCTCTGCGGGCAAAAATCGCTGTATGGCATTTTGGCCCAACCGGCCACCGATCCGGTCGAGGAGCTGGTTCAGCACCTCGTTGTGCTGGGTATTCATATCCAGCCATAGATACTCCTGTTGTACTTCCAGTGGCTCCACGACTGGCGCTTCGAGCAGAAATAGCTCAATGCCCAGGCCTGGTGCTATCTGGGATATTTTATGCTCAAATAATCTGAAGAGATGCTTGGTGTCACGGCTGGCCCTGTTTGTTCCGATTTCGATCTGGCGCACTTCGTTGTCTATACGATAGCATTTAAATATAGCCTTGCGTAGTCCCTTATGCTCTTTGGCCAGATGACTGCATAAGGATTCCAATAGTTGCTGCAAAGCTATGGTTATAGCTTTAGCGGTCCTTACCGGTTCCAGGCAATCCAACCGCTCCTGGAAAACAGGGGCAGGGCATATCGGGTTTATAGCTTCAGAAGCCTCGCCAAGTGCTTGGTTCAATCTCAAAGAAAGCTCCTGACCAAAACGCTTCTTTAAAGCAGAGGGTGGTATGTTTATAATACTGTCTACCTGATCAAGGCCTAATTTGTTCAAGCGGTCTGTAATACCAGTGGATAAACGCAGTGCCTGAATGGGCAGTGATAACAATATTTCTTTTTGCTTTCCGGATTCGACAATTGTTCCGTTCAGCCCATATCGGCTTATGGCCCAGGCTGTACCGATAGTATCGGCAATTGCTGTACGGATCGTATAGCCAATGCCGGACAGTCTTTTGATAATTTCAGCCTGGTATGGGGCTTCGCCTCCCCACAGATGAGGGCAGCCATTGATATCGAGTATCAATCCATCCGGGAGGTCAATAGATGCGATTGGTGTAAACCTGAGGCACCATTCGGCTATGGCAGTTAACAGCTTTGCCGGTAATTCAGGATCGTGGTCTATGGCAAGCAGATCAGGATACAGCGCGCGGGCATCAGCTAGGATCATGCCCGGTTTTATGCCTAAGGATATAGCATTGCTGCAGGCTGAGTGGATCATCAGACGGCCTCTTTCCGGAAGGCTGGTTATAAAAGCCTGTCCCCGGAGTTCTGGTCTCCGGGTGGTCAGCCTGTCGGGAATGAGAAATGGGAACCATATGGCTAAATATCGTTTCATCCTGCAACTTTTGGATAATTATATAGGTCGCGGGAAGCGGATTTGGCAGATATCGCTTCCAATTGGAACTTGTCTCCCGACCATTCTACGATCCAGCTCCCCGGTTTACCATTGCGTACCTTTAGTAGGTTTACCTGCCAACGGGGGTATCCCATTCCTGGCACACCGGCATCTGAACTGCTCAAAGCCTGTATCTGCCAACGGGCAACACTGGCAGTATGGCCTGTGTTGATAGTACTCCGGCGATGTAGCAGGCCGGTAACTCTGCTTTGCTCCACTGCCAGCTGCAGGCGCCTGGAAGTGGTAAGGTCCAGGTGCTGCACATCGGCCACTACAGCAGTAAGCGCAGAACATTTTAACGCCTGTTCTATTGTCCATAGCAGGTCCTTGTCTTTATCGGGGCTAATGAAGATAACCTGATCAGGCCTTAGCCCGAATGAAATAAGAGCTGGTGCAAATACCTGATTATTCCTGCTGATCCATATACAAGGTCCCTTTTTTAAAGAAATGGTGCCCAGTAATGCTGCTATAAAACCTGTTGTTGCTGCGGCATTTTCGGTATCAGGACTGATAAATTCATGGATGCTTCCCATTGGGAAAGTCTGATCGGGGAAGGCAGACTCCAAGGCCCGTAATCCTATATCAAGTACCGGGTCGCTTACTTTACGTTGCAATCCTTCTGCTGCAAGTATCTCTCTGCGCAAACGATCCACCACCTCTTTTTTTGCTGCTTGTTGCATTGTATAAGAAATAAATATTCTACCTTTGTCATTAATAATGACATATTTGTTGTTATCAATAATAACAATAAAATGGAAAATTCAAAAATTTATTTTCATAGCAACCTTCGTTTCTTAAGGGAACGTAAGCGGTTCAGTCAGGAGGATTTTGCGGCGCTGATGGACCTGAAACGTACGAAGCTGCATGCTCTGGAGTCAGGGCAGACGAAAAATCCGACTGTAGAGGATCTGTTAAAATTTTCCGATCACTTTAAGATCAGCATTGATGCTTTAATGCGCCTGGACCTGCGAACCATAGGGGAGCAGGGAATAAGGGAACTGCAGGCGGAAAGTAAAGCTTATCTAAAGGGAAGCAAGCTAAGGGTATTAACGGTTACGGTAGATAAGGATAATGAAGAGAATATGGATTATGTTCCGGTAAAGGCCAAGGCAGGATACCGCTCTGGCTATAGCGATCCGGAATTTATTTCCAGTCTGCCCAGGTTCAGCTTGCCCAACCTTCCAAAGCATGGGACCTACCGTATGTTCAACTCTGTTGGAGACTCTATGTTGCCCATACCGGAGGACAGTGATATAATTGGTCTGTATGTCCAGGACTGGACCAGCCTCAAACCCGATACGCTTTGCATTGTGGTCCTTAAAGGAGAACAGGACATTGTTTTCAAGGCGGTAACGGTTCAGAAGGATGGAAGCGTGCAGTTGAAATCGCTTAATAAATTATATCAGCATTATACTGTAGATGGAAGCGAAGTACTGGAAATATGGAGATATATCAAGTACCAAACCAGCACAATTCCTGAGCCGGAAACGGATATGCAGGAGATCAAATCAATGATACAGGATTTAAGCCTGGAGATTAAAAGGAAGGTTGGCTAACACAATCCTAGATCATTTGGCAATTTAAGCTTGATGGTTGTTTTAATGTGCAAAGAATAAGTATGTAAGATTAATATCCTTAATTTAGCAAATTGGATAAAATAGTTCAAATATGAACATTTAAAGTAAAATGGAGACTAAAAACTAATGACAAAGCTAAATGAAATATTCTTGAAGCTTGGTCTGGATTCACATAATGGTTTGTATTTGACCAAGGATAATAGATGGAAGAAAGAGACTTCATTTCCTAATAGAGTAAAAAGACTTATTGAACGCAAAATTGCACCTGATGCTATTTTTGTGTTTGACAATAAGCCTATGATATTGTTTTTTGAAAATCCAAGCAATAAAACAATATTACATAAAGAGATATGGAACTTTAATGAATGTCCTGTTGCAATTATTGTTGAAAATGAAATAATTGAAATATTTAACGGCTTTTCTATTGATAAGAAAACCCAATTACTTCAATCTTTAGGTGGTGTAAGTGAATTGACAAATTTTACTTACTTTGAATTAGTCACTGGAAAAACTTGGGAGAAACATCAAGATGATTTAAACTATAAAAACCGTGTTGATTATCATTTATTGCAAAATATAAAAGGTGCAAGAGAGGTTTTAGTTGGAAAGAATGAGAAAAAAGCAAAGCTTATCAATGCTATTCTTGGCAAAGTCATTTTTGCTAGATACCTAATTGACAGAAAAGTTAAAGTGAAATTTGATGGCAAATTACGAGTTTGGACTAATCAGGAGTTTTGCCAACTATTAGATAATCCTCAAGAAGTACAGGATTTTTTTGAATATCTGGAAGATAAAGAGAAAGGATTTAATGGAGATCTGTTTCCGTTATCTGATGATGAATACAAGCAAATTACATCGAAAGATTATGAAGTACTTAAAAATCTTTTATTAGGGTATGATTTTGCAATAGATCAACCCTCATTATTTGAATTGTACGACTTCTCAATTATTCCAATTGAATTTATCAGTAATGTTTATGAACTTTTTATTGGAAAAGATAATCAGAAGGAAGCCGGAGCTTATTACACTCCTTTATTTTTAGTCGATTACATCCTAAAAGAAACTGTTGAAAGAAAATTATTTGAAGAGCAGTCTATAGAACAACATAAAAAATATGCATATTGTAAAGTATTGGATCCATCTTGTGGATCAGGCATTTTTTTAGTAGAGACCCTTCGGAAAATCATAGAAAAGTATATTGAGGATACAGATATAGAGATCAGATCTGAAAAGTTCAAAACAGCTATAAAGAACCTAGCTTTAGAAAATATATATGGTATTGATAAAGATTTAAGTGCTGTACAGGTTGCTGTATTTTCAATTTACCTTACACTATTAGATTATCTGGAACCTCCTGCTATCGAAACATTTCAGTTTCCGCTTCTTTTTAACTCAAATTTTTTTGAAGGTGATTTTTTTGATGAACAAGCAGCTTTTAATAGCAAGTTGAAGGAAACTGAATTTACTTTTATCCTAGGAAATCCGCCTTGGAAAGGAAATGGGATGGATGACATTGGGAAAACTTACCTAAGCAACCGGAAAAAAGAAGAGAGAAGGAGAAGCAAGAAATTTCCCGTTTCTGTCAATAATAATGAGATAGCAGAAGGCTTTATTTTAAGAGCAAGTGATTTTGCTAAAAGTAATACTCAGATAGCTTTTATCATTAGAAGCAGTAGTTTATATAACCTTGGCTATAAAAAGGAAGGGGTAAGTGCATTTAGACAATATTTGCTTGAAGAGTATTTTATTGATAGAGTTTTTGAATTAGCACCGGTAAGGTATGAAGTGTTTGAGAAATCGAATCAACCTGCTGTAGCTCCGGCTGCAATTGTTTTTTACAGATACGCTGATGGTCAAGATACCGATCAACATACTGTACATCATATTTCATTGAAACAGAGTCGGTTTTTTTCTTTGTTTAAAATATTCACGATAAATAGAAGTGATTATAAAAAAGTTCAGCAAAAGAAGCTTAAAGAATTTGACTGGCTATGGAAAGTGTTAGTCTATGGTTCTTATTTGGATTTTAATTTTATAAGAAGGCTAAAAGATGAATTTGATAGCATTAAGAAAATTATCAGTAATGAAAGCCAATTTGTTTATGCTACAGGATTTCATAGCAGATCACAAGCATTGTCAGTGCCAAAAGATACATCTGAAATAGAGAATTTACCTTTCCTGAAGACTGATGCTATACAATCTTTTTTTATCAATTACGACAAGACGGACATTCTGGAAAAGGAAAAAATTGACATAGTAAAAGATGTAAGAATTTATCAGGCTCCAATGTTGTTAACCCGGAAAGGGTTGGACATGAATACACTTACAGTTAAAAATGCGATTGCTAGACAAGATATGGTTTTTAAAGATGGAATTACATCTGTCAAACCATTAAAAGGTGATGTAGAAAGTGTATTATATAATTTGTCAGCTATCCTTTCTTCTAAAATATTTACATATTATGCTGTAAATACATTTGTTTCAATTGGAATAGAACGGGAGCAGGTACAAAATTACAATAAGTTTAGTCTACCATACTTAGAATTAAATGTTGAGGAAAATATCAAAAAGATTGAAGAACTTCAACGGAAGCTCTATAACGTCAGAAACCAAACCTTAGTTGATAATTTTAAAATAGGTGAATTAGAAAGTGGCATACAATCTCAACTTACAGTTATTGACAACTGTATTTTAAGTAAAATAGATATTAGTGAGACCGAGCAAGCTCTATTGGATTATGCCTTGGAAATCAGCCGTACAATAATTGTAGGAAGTGAGAATGAGAAATGTAAATTACTTACTGAATTGTCATTTAATGATACATATCTAGTCGGGTATGCTCAATTATTCCTTAATCGTTTCCAACAAAGTTTTAGTAATGAAAATAGAAAATTCATAGTAGAAATTTGGCATTCTGAGCAGATCGTTGGCATGCTTTTCAAAGTTATTCCTACCGAAGACTTTCAAAGCGACATCGTCTGGGTAAATAAGCAAGGGGATTCTAGTATTTTGTCATTTTTGTTTAAAGTGGGGTCTGAAAAGATTACGGATAGACTATTTGTACAAAAGGACATTCGAGGATTCGAAACTCAGGACGATTATTTTTATATTTTCAAACCTAATGAGAAACGCTTATGGCATAGGGCAATTGGTTTTACAGATGTCCAAGAATTTTCAGATGCAATTTTAAATGCAGGGAGGGTAGGAAGATGATGTTTGGAGAATTAAATGCATCCGGCTATGCTTACAATAGTATATTTTATAAATCTGAATTTGAAGACATACTTTCAAAAATCATTTCTTGTTATAATATAATGATTGCTGACAAAGTACCACTTACTAATAATGAAAATTCTATAAGGGATGTACTATTGGTAAATTACCTGAAAGACAATTCAATTAGAAAAAAGATTAAATTAACTGACTATTTGTTTGATAGGGAGGTTCCAGAAGACAGAAGTATTGGTAGAACTGATATAAAAATTCAAACGCTAAATACCTTTCAGGATACAAGTGCATACTACATTCTTGAATGCAAAAGATTGAATTCTGTAAATGCTAGTGGAACAACCGGCTTGAATGGAGAGTATGTAAAAAATGGGGTTTGCCGATTTACATCGAAAACTTATTCAGCATTTTACAAAACAAATGGAATGATTGGATTTGTAGTTGATCAAGTAAATATCCCTCAAAACATTAATTGCATAAATGAACTAATAGCAAATCAAATAGAAACAAATACAACAAGCGATATTCAATTTCATAATATAAATCCAGATTTTGAATATTCTTATAGTTCTAAACATACAATAGAAAATGAGAATATTATTCTATATCATTTGATGTTTGATTTTTCGAATAATATGGTTAGGAATTAAGGCAGTGCATTGCCAGATTGCCTCAGAGCTTTAGCCTGCGTGGAACCTAACGATTAGATATCTGAAACAAGGTATGTGATTAATAATTAGCGCAGTATTGCGAAGACTTGCTGTATGCTTTATATTCTAGGCCGCCCAAGATGTTTGGAACTATTCTTTTTATCGGACTTTACCAGTTGATAATTGGCCCTCTGACGGGGTGGCTGCGGGTTTTCGTTGTCGATGTGCGTTTCATTAATGGTGGCTATTTTGGCCAAGTCGTGTTCTAAATGGTTCGATGTAGGTTCACTTTTACACACCTCCACAAGATAATAAAAGGCTTTCAGATATACTCTGGAAGCCTTTATTCTTTGCTACCAAACTTTAGCTATTCTCTATTACTTTGCCGGGATGCGTGTATCAGACATCTTTCGACTGAAATGGTCTGATTTTCAAAATTACCGATTGCAGTATTCCATGAGTAAGAATGATGAGACTGGTTCGTTCAAAGTTCCAAACAAAGCAAGGCTTATCCTAAAACATTACAAACTGTTCAAGGTTAATAACGATGATCTGGTATTCCTGAAATATACAGTAAATGACCTAATTCAAATTCTTATATTCATTTGGCGTTACGCCTGTTTTTTGTTTGAAAAGCCTAGTAAAATGCTGTTGATACTTAAACCCTAATTCTGTAGCAATATCATTAATAGTTTTAGTGGTGTCAAATATCTTTGCTTTTGCCTCATCAATGAGTTTCGATTGTATGTAATCCAATGCGGTCGTGCCTGTTTCCTTTTTGATCAGGTCGCCAAAATAATTTGGGGAAAGATGTAATTGTTCTGCACACCAGCTTACCGATGGCAGCCCCGGCAACAATGCCTTTTCAGATTTGAAATAATCGTCAAGGAGATTTTCAAATTGCACCAAAACATCTTTGTTAGCGTGGCAACGGGTAATAAACTGGCGGTCATAAAAGCGCATACAATAATTTAGCAGCAGTTCTATATTAGATACGATGAGCGTTTTACTGTGCTTATCAATATTCTGTTCCATCTCCGAAGATATTTTTTCAAGGCATTCCGCAATGGTCTTTCGTTCCTTTTTCGACAGGTGCAATGCTTCGTTGACTTCATAGGAGAAAAACGAATATTCTCTGATTGACTTTGCAAGACTGGTACCTGCAAGCAGATCCGGGTGGAACAGCAGGCCATAACCGGACGGATTTTCATTCACGCTATGGTTGTCGATACCATAGACCTGTCCAGGAGAAACAAAAACAAGTGTGCCATCCTCATAGTCATAGGGCTGACCGCCATATAGTATATCTCCGCATTTGTCATCTTTCAAAAACACTGCATAAATATTCATATAGCGCCTAAAATTCCTGACAAAAGGCAGTTCACTGAATTTGACGACACTCACCAATGGATGCAAAGTATCTACACCTGCATGGTCATTGTAATTCTTTACTGTATCTATTCGCTCAAAATGTTCCATTGTCCTGGCTATTGTTCTCATAAAGTTAACAAACCTTAACCTGCCTTCATCACATCCAAGGCAAAATCAGTAAAAGTGGTAAAAAGAACAGTATCCTGTATAAACCACCTGTCCGTGATACTATCGAACTTTGTAAAAGTATAAGTTGGGAATGCAACAACCTATTTACAAATAATAACCTTTTTAATATGGCAGATGAAAAAGACATTTTTGAACGACTAAAAAACGGGGAAACAATAGCCGCAAACGACCCTCAAGCTTACAAACTAAGGGAGGCTTCCTATGCTACGAAAAAATTGCTTGTTCAGATGAACAATTCAGCAGAACCGACAGAAATCAGAACGATATTAAGCCAGATCATAAATAGTGAGGTTGACGAAAGCGTTGCTGTATTTACCCCTTTGTACATTAATTACGGTAAGCACACCACAATTGGAAAGAACGTGTTTATAAACTTCGACTGTACATTCTTGGATTTGGGTGGCATTACCATTGAAGACAATGTACAGATAGCTCCGAAAGTTAATTTGCTGTCTGAAGGGCATCCCATATCGCCTGACAATAGACAATCTTTAATGGTTGGCCGTATCCATATCAAGCGAAATGCCTGGATTGGAGCCAATGTAACTATACTTCCCGGTGTAACGATTGGCGAAAATTCCATTGTTGCTGCTGGTGCGGTTGTTTCCAAAGATGTTCCGGATAATACCATTGTAGGCGGCATTCCCGCAAAAGTTATCAAAACAATCTAAACAGAAATAAAATGAAAATATTATCAATCCTTGCAATTGCGACCCTAATATTTTTGGGGCAATCCTGCAATCAAAATCAAAGTACTCATCAAAAACCAGAAAACATGAGAGATACGGTAAATATGGAACACTATACATTTGAATTGAGTAAAAAGGTGACACGACAAAAAGTACACTTCAAAAACCGTTACGGCATTACCCTCACTGGCGATCTATATCTTCCAAAAGAGCAGGTTAACGAACCCTTGGCAGCTATCGCCATCAGTGGCCCCTTCGGTGCGGTAAAAGAGCAGTCATCAGGATTATACGCTAACCAAATGGCACAACGTGGTTTTGCTGCATTGGCGTTTGATCCATCTTATACGGGTGAAAGCGGTGGAGAACCTCGTGCCGTTGCATCGCCCGACATCAACACGGAAGATTTTAGTGCAGCGGTAGATTATCTTGGCATACAGAAAAACGTCGACCGCAACAAAATCGGTATCATCGGAATTTGTGGTTTCGCAGGCTTTGCCCTAAATGCTACCGCTATTGACGAACGTGTAAAAGCTGTTGCCACAACGAGCATGTATGATATGACCAGGGTGATGTCAAAAGGCTATAATGATGCCGTTACTTTGGAACAGCGTACCAAAACTTTAGTGCAATTAGGCGAGCAACGCTGGAAAGATGCAGAAGCCGGGACATTCGGTCCGGGTGCAATATTAAATCCCGGAAAACTGAAAGGCGATGAACCCCAGTTCGTAAAAGAATACCACGATTATTACCGTACGCCACGAGGGTTTCATGAACGTTCTCTAAACTCAACAGGTGCATGGAACGCTACCAATGCCATATCATTTATGAATATGCCGATTTTAACCTATATCAAAGAAATCTCGCCAAGACCAATGCTATTGATTGCGGGAGAAAAGGCGCATTCCCTTTATTTCAGTGAAGATGCCTATAAAATGGCAGCCGAACCCAAAGAGTTAATGATTATTCCCAATGCTGTTCACGTTGATCTGTACGATAAGCTTGATATAATTCCCTTTGACAAATTGGAAACATTTTTTAAAGAAAATTTAAAATAACAACGAAATGATGAAACGTCGATTTTTATTGATCTTGACCTCGGTAATACCACACAAAGTGGCGGTAATAGCGTTGGGTACAGCTATGTAAGAGAAATTATCGGAGACCAGGGAGCGGGCAGTTACCTGGTATGGATAATAGCTGTTGGTTCCATAAAGGAAGGTTTGCTTTTGGGAAATGGTATTCCAATCTTACTGGCCAGGATAAACTTTTGCATCGTAATTCTTTCTGATCTGCTGTCTGTTCATTCCTTACCATACAAAGCGATCCCGGCTGATATATCAGCCGGGATCGCTTTGTATGGCCGGTATTCGGCCTGGGTTATATGCAGTACTATTTTATAATAATCTTCTGTACCGCCTGGCTGTTATCGCTGTTCATGCGCAGCATATACACACCGGCAGCGAGGCCTTGTGCATTGATGTTATGCTCAGCTGTACCGCCATAGCAGTCAAATGCATCTTTCAGCACCACCTGTCCCAGAGAGTTGGTGAGTTCCAGGTTTACTGTACCGCTAAAGCCCGCTGCACTTACGGTAAAGTTACCGTTGTTCGGATTCGGGTACACGCTTACGTGTTTGCTCAGGTCTTTATCATTCAGTTTTAAAGGCCAGCCCACCGTAAAGGTGTAGAATACCTGTGCTCCGAAATCGGGCTGGAAGGTCTTCAATGTCTGACCGTTATTGCCATTCAGGATCGCAAAGGTTCCACTGCCCTGGGCTGCATTGGCCCACCATTGTAAACCATCACCTACGCCACCGGCTCCATTATCGTCCAGGGTCAGGGTATAACAGTCGAATGGCAGGTTCAGCGTATCGTTATATGTGGTATTGGCCGTCATGCCGGTTTTAGACAGGACTACCGTACCCGCCATATTGCGGATGGTTAAGGTATTCTCCTGCGGACTGCTGTTGGTTTTCAGTTTGAAGACAACTTTCTGTGTCGGCAGTACATCTGGCAGGTTGTACTTAGAGATGCCGGTATCATTGCCCGCATATTCATCAGTAGTATTATTTGCGCCGGAGATCCATGCCAGGAAGCGGTTTGTGTTATCGCCCACCCAGAAAGATGAAGTATTTACAGGTAAGTCTACGATAGCCGTATCCAGGAATTTGAGGTTACCGCTCCAGTTGTATGTTGCTTCCTGTCCGCCTGCTACTTTATACTTGATCACCGCGCTGGTCAGGTTATTCTTACCGGCATTGCGGATCACCACCTGCGGGTTAACGCAGATCGGGTTCATGCGGGACAGTACAAAATCATCGCTCGGTTTACGTACGGTATAGATCTCTGCATCATTGTTACGACCCGGTGTTTTATACTCGATCAGTTGCAGGCCTACATTGTAGTTACCGTTATAGGTCGCTTCATTACCAGCAGGTGCTGCAGCGATCTGGTAGTCCAGGTTGATCTGTCCGCCACTGATGTACTGCGATACGTTCATATCATGCGATTCGATAATGTCACCAGGACACCATCCTTCGCGGCGATATACCCAGGTACCTCCCTGAGGGAAAATTGGATTCACAGAACAATCGGTACGTTCGATACGGAATGTTTTGATTGTCTGACCGTTGGATTTATAATAGTGATTATTATACATGAATTCACAACAGCCGTTAGGGTAAGCCGGGCCTGCGTTTTCCGCACCGCCGTGTCCGCTCACATAGCTTCTGAATTTCACCTGGTCGGTTCCGGCTTTCAGGGTGATGTTCTTAGGAGATAATACCGTGTCCGATACGATAGCCCCGTATTTGTAAGATCTGTAACCATTCTGCGGCCAAGGCTGTGCAATATGGTTTACTTCGGCTGCAGGCTGCCCTTTGATGAAGGCAAAGCGTACATTCTGTAACTCTTGTGTGCTGCCCACTTCCAGGTCTACTGTATCTTGCAGGAGCGGGTAGTAATCTGTTACATCATAGATGCGGGTACGGCCGGTACCCAGATCCAGGTTGATGCCGTAAGGAGAGATGCTACGGCCGATCTCATACTGTACGGTATTGCTGTACCAGTTGATGTTGTGATTGTAGATGACGCTATCCAATACATTCAGTGTGGAGTCTGTTTTCACACCGTTAGTATAGGTATATCTGTATTTCTGTGTCCATACGTTCAGTGTATCGGTACTGATTCCCGGATTTACCGGTGAGTTATCACTGATGATCTGGTTAGCACCGGGATTACCGTAGATATATACAGTTGCTGGTGCTTTATATACGGTATCCGTTACCAGGACAGAATCTGTGGTGCTGGTATAGGTATTGCGTTCAAATTGAATCTGGGGTCTCCAGCTCAGTTTTTGTACATTGTAATAGTAATCTCTTGGTTTGATTTTCTGCCACCAGAGATTATTGTTGATGCTACCGGATGCCTGTGCATTGGCCGATGCGTCGTTTACAACAGAGCCGGTACCGGTATTGATGCGGTAATCGGCTTTCAGGTGGGCAAAATCAGGGTGCGTGGCGGTAATATCCTTACCAACCCATTCCTTAATATCGGCATCAGAAAGCTTTTTATCCCAGATACGCAGATGTGATAATTTGCCCAGGTAGTTATAGCCACCTTCGCGGGACTCACCGATGAAGAATTCACCACCATTAGGTTGTGTGTTTACTCCTGTTCTGCGCTTGGTATACACCAGCTTACCATTCATATAAAAACGGAAGGTATCGGTCGCATACGTAACCGTCATCTGTTTCCAGGAGTTCTTGGTATTCGGACCAGAGAAGATCGGCTCCTGGCTGTTGGAGCTACTCCAGAGATTCAGGCGGTAGCTATTGTTAGGGCTGGTCGTACGCATGGTGAAATCTGCGCTGTTGCTGCCTCTGCGGCCGGCGCTGAATAAGGTTCCTTCTGGTGAAATGAAGGAATCTACATTCATCCAGATCTCATAAGTACGCGGGGCATTACCACTGAACATGTTTACACTGGCCGGGAAACGTACATTACCGCCCTGTGCCTGAAATGTGCTCAATGCATAGTTGCCGGTAGTACTGTACAGACCGGAGGTATAGCTGGTATTTTCGCCCAGTAACTGATTTGCAGTCGCTGTGCTGTTGTTGTCGAAGGAGAAATCGATCAGCAGATGCGAGGTGCCGTTCCAGTTGAATGGTGTGTTGAACTGGAAGTTGTTTAAACCGGCCGTAGTAATTACACGGTTGTAATTGTATACCCTTGTCAGTGTATCTACCTCCATTGCTGCTACGTCAAAATTGTCGTAAGGCACTTGTTTGATGCGGATCTGCAGGTTGTTGAGGGTAGCATTGCTGCCCTGAAAGTTTAGCTTGATACCGGTGATGTTGCCGGCAGTCAGGCCTGCGGTTTGCAGTTCAGACGCCTTCCATACAAACTGTGCTCTTTCCTTACCTGCAGCCAGGTTGAAGGGGTGTGGCTGTGCAACGGTTGCAGCTCCCACCGTATAGTTGCTGGTAGCCGTATTGGTTGGTACGGTATTATAGATCCATGATTTGTACAGGTCAAACTGCGGATTGATGGCATAGCGCAGGCTATCCGGACTGGAACCGTTGTACAGTTTGAAGTAGCGACCTGCCTTTGCCGTAGAGTCCAGTACTCCACGATGGTCATATATATTATTGAAGTAGATGTAATCCCACTCTCCACAGGCGTAGTTACCATCGCCCGATACGGTTGGGTAACACTTGATGGTGAAGTACATCAGGACCTTACGGTATTGCTCATTGGCGGTAGGGAAGAAGAACTTGGCTCTTCTGGTCCACAGCGAATCGTAAGTGTATGTCTGCACCCAGGTGGTGTCCTGTGCCCGGCTTTCAAGTGATGGGGTGAGGGCCGATAAAACCAGTGCAGCGCATAGTGATTTGTAAAGATTGCTCATATGCTGCTATATAATTAAAATTAGGCTTACGAAAATAATTAAAATTTACTTAACATATCTGGTTTATTTTAAACCAAATGTGGATAAGGGCGTAAAAAAAGCATACAGGGTTAGCTGTATGCTTTAGAGATTTATCTGAACTATTTGTCGCGGTAGCTTATGTATCCTGTTTTATAATCTGGTACCTTTTGCCTTGATGCAAAAGGTAGCGCCAAAAAATCAAGGCTGTATAAATCCCTGGCTAAAAATCAATGTGTCGGTCGGTCGCAAACCAGACTCACTTCGTTCAGACAGTGGTTTCCGACTTAATCGACCGAGCCAATGATTTTATTAACGCCGGATTTATAAGGCCTTATTAAGCGATCTGTTCAGATGCTGGCCAGACACAAAAAAAAGCATACAGGGTTAGCTGTATGCTTTTTTGCGAAATATGATAGTCTATCTTTTAACCAGCGCCAGGTCCAGTACTTCTTTCATCTGGGTGACATAGTGGAACTTCAGTCCTTTGATAAAGGCTGGTGTGATTTCCTCTATGTCGCTTCTGTTCTGGGCACAGAGAATAATCTCTTTGGCACCGGAACGTTTGGCAGCCAGTATTTTTTCTTTAATGCCACCTACCGGTAATACCTGTCCTCTGAGGGTAATCTCACCGGTCATGGCCAGGCGATTGCGTACTTTGCGACCGGTAAATGCTGATGCGAGGGAGGTCAGCATGGTAATACCTGCACTAGGTCCGTCTTTGGGTTGTGCCCCTTCCGGAACGTGGATGTGTATATTGGTTTCGTCGAAACGCGCAATAGGAATATTGTAGGCATCACAATGTGCTTTCAGGTAAGACAGCGCTGTGGTAGCACTTTCTTTCATTACATTACCCAGGTTGCCCGTCAGGGTAAGCATGCCCTTACCTTTGCTCAGTATGGTTTCGATAAAAAGGATATCGCCACCGACATAAGTCCAGGCCAGTCCCATCACTATGCCCGGTATATTTACACTGGCATATTCATCATTCATATACACCGGTCTGCCCAGGGCTGTACGTACCACTTCTGCTTTTACCGCAGGAGCGATGGCTTTTCCAAGGGCTACATCCATAGCCAGGTGTCTCATTACCCCGGCTATTTTACGATCCAGTTCGCGTACACCCGACTCACGGGTATAGCTCTCGATCAGTTGCTGCAGTACCGTATTGCTGAAGTTCAGTTTATAATCTGCCAGGCCATGTGCTTCTTTTTGTTTCGGGATCAGGTGCTTTTGGGCAATCTCGATCTTCTCCTCAACTGCATAGCCACTCAGGTTAATGATCTCCAGGCGATCTCTTAATGCGTGTGGTATGGCACTCAGGTTATTGGCTGTAGCGATGAACAGGACTTTTGACAGATCATATTCTGTTTCCAGGTAGTTGTCGTAGAAAGAGTGGTTCTGCTCCGGATCCAGGATCTCCAGCATAGCAGAGCTCGGGTCTCCTTTAAAATCTTTGCCCAGCTTATCTATCTCATCAAGGATAAATACCGGGTTAGATGATTTGGCCTTTTTTAAAGATTGAATAATACGGCCCGGCATAGCGCCAATATAGGTTTTGCGGTGGCCGCGCAGTTCGCTCTCATCACTTACCCCGCCCAGGCTCAGGCGTACAAATGTACGGTTGATGGCTTTGGCGATAGAGTGTGCCAGGGATGTTTTACCGATGCCCGGAGGCCCTACAAAACACAGGATAGGCGATTTCATATCACCTTTCAGTTTCAGTACAGCCAGGTATTCGAGTATACGCTCCTTGATCTTTTCCATACCGAAATGATCGGCATCCATTACTTTCATCACCTTTTTAAGGTCGTACTTGTCTGTAGTATATTCGTTCCAGGGCAGGTCCAGCATCAGTTCTGCGTGATTATACACTATAGAATAGTCTGGCGTGCTCGGATGCATACGCTCCAGCTTCTCAATATCTTTATAGAATACCTCTTCTGTTTTGGTATTCCATTTTTTAGCTTCTCCCTTTTTGCGTAAGTCGCTAATTTCCTTTTCATTACCCTCATTCAGCTCATCTTTGATCGACTTCAGCTGCTGTTGCAGAAAATATTCTCTCTGCTGCTTGTCCATTTCACCGCGGGCCTTATTGGTGATTTCATTTTTCAGTTCTGCCATTTGCAGATCTGCCTGTAACAAAGTCAGCAATTGGGTGGTACGCTCACGGATGTCGCTCATTTCCAGCAATTGCTGTTTCTCCGACAGTTTAGCATCCAGGTTAGTGGCAATAAAGTGGATCAGGAAAGAATGGCTTTCAATATTCTTCAGCATCATACCAGTCTCCAACTGTATGTTCGGGGAGAGTTGGATAATACGCTCTGCAATATCCTTCATTGAAGAGATCATGGCATCGTATTCCTTATCGGCTTTAGGGAATTTATCTTCGAGATATTTTACCTCCGCTTTCAGATAAGGACTGCTTTGGGTGTATTTTTTTACTTCGAAGCGCATACGACCCATAATGAACAGGGTAGTGTTGCCATCCGGCAGCTTGATGTGCTTGATGATCTTGGCTACGGTACCGACTGAGTATATTTCATCGGTATCGGGGTGTTCATTATTGGCATCTTTCTGGGCCAGTACACCGATCAGTCCATCACCTTTCTGTACGGCTTCTATAGCCTGCAGCGATTTGTCGCGGGCTACGGTGATCGGCAATACTACATTCGGAAACAGTACGGTATTGCGTAGTGCAATTATGGGCAGTTCTTTAGGTAACTTCTTTTTATCTTCTTCCTGTATTTCAGTCTCACCCAACGGAACGATCGGCAGAAACTCCAGATCGTTTGTGTTGTTATTTATTAAATCCTTAAGGTTCATCAAGATTGTTTTTCGCGTATGGTTACGGATATGTGACAAGTTGGCAATATTGCAGACAAAAATGTTGCTATACTACATGACACTATATAAGGTTCAATTAATATGCCAGAAATATTATGCTGAAATAATTTCAGTATTTTAACCGGCAGACCTATATTTGTGAAAAATGACAAACTATATGAAAAAACTCATTACCTCTTCATTAGCAATACTTTGTATGTATGCTGCCCAAGCTCAGGAAAACCCTGGCGGGCATATGACTAGATCTGCCCCTAAAACAAAAGTCGGTTCTGTTTACTTCTCTACCCAGATGGACGGTTATATTCTGTCTACGGCAATGTTTAATGGTACTAAAGTAGCCAACAGCAATATCGGTACGCCACGTTTTACGGCTTTTCTGCACATCGGTACTACTGCACATTATAATTTCAACAGCCATGTAGGTCTGTTCAGTGGTCTGGGTATCAAGAATATCGGTTTTATTGAGAAATTCGATAATTCTGACTCTACTGTAAAACGCCGTGTATACACGATCGGTTTACCGCTGGGCCTGAAAGTGGGTAATATGTTTGGTACCTATGGTATGATTGGTGGTGGTGTAGACTTCCCGTTCAATTTCAGAGAAAAAGGCTTTGTAAAAAGAAGTAACAAGCAAAAATTCAATGAATGGTTTGGCCAGCAGACACCTGCAATAATGCCGTATGTATTTATTGGCGCGCACTTTAAGCCAGGATTGAATGTGAAGCTGCAATACTATCCGACAAACTTCCTGAATCCGGATTATGTAAAGACTGTAAATAATGTATCTACCCAACCTTATGCCGGTTATAATGTAAACCTGGCAATGGTAACCTTGGGTATCGATATTCCTTACCGTCCGAAAAGCTAATTAAACAGGCATATTTTCAGGATAAGCCTCAGGTGATTTGTATGGCATAACCATGCCGTACAAATCACTTTTTTTGTTATCTTTGCCCACTTATTATAAGAGCAATTTTTAGATGATTTTACCAATAGTAGCATACGGACATCCGGTACTGAGAAAAATTAGTGCAGATATAAATGCGGATTACCCAGAACTGAAAAAACTGATTGCGGATATGTGGGAAACTATGTATCACAGCAACGGAGTAGGCATTGCCGCTCCGCAGATCAATAAAGCTATACGTTTATTCGTAGTAGATACGGACCAGATCGTAGAAGGATTTGATGAGGAGGATAAGAAAGAATATCCTAATGAAAAGTCGATCAAAAGTGTATTTATCAATGCACATGTAGTGCGTATGGAGGGAGATGAATGGGCTTATAACGAAGGCTGCCTGAGCATACCTAAAGTGCGTGAAGACGTAATGCGCCCATCTTCTATTACCCTGGCCTACCTGGATGAAAATTTTGAACCGCAGGAAAAAACATTCGATGGTATTACTGCCCGTGTAATCATGCATGAGTATGATCATATCGATGGTAAATTATTTATCGATTATCTTGCGCCAATCAAAAAGAGATTGATCAAGAAGAAGTTAGATGATATATCTAAAGGTAAGGTAAACATGGGCTACAGAATGATCTATCCTAAATAAACCGTACACCTGATACAAGATTATGAAACAATTCATAAATAGATTTTTCAGCAGGCCACCAGTAATTTTTCCTTTGGTGGCTTGTTTTTTGCTCTTCATGGCAGTGAATGAGATACAACTGTTCCTGACCAATGGGGATACCGAATTTATATATAAGATAAGACCCGCCATCATGATCCTGATGACCATATTCTGGATCGGCGCTACCTTATTCCAGAAGTGGGGTGCACTAGGCTTCCTGCTGCTGACGGCATTGACTGTATCGGTCTTTTATTTTGCTACTGGTATGGAGTATAAGCGCCTGCTGGATATCTTAATGTTATATATCCCATACGAAGGCAAGGTATTGCCGGTACCGGTAAATATCCTTTTCTCTTTTGCCATCCTGTACTATTACCGCAGAATGGAATGAGTTATGCTGTACAAGATATGATGGGGCAGGAGCTGCGGCTGGAAGGTATTCCCAGGCGTATTGTATCTCTGGTTCCTTCACAGACAGAACTGTTATATGATCTTGGCCTGGAGGAGGATGTGGTAGGCATCACCAAATTCTGTATCCACCCCGAATCCTGGTTTCGTACCAAAGCGAGGGTTGGCGGTACCAAGACGGTACATTTCGACAGGGTGCAGGCACTGCAACCCGATCTCATTATTGCCAATAAGGAGGAGAATGTACAGGAGCAGGTAGAAGCCCTGCGCGCCATTGCCCCGGTATGGGTAAGCGATATCCGCAGTCCGGAAGATAACCTGGAGATGATACGGCAGATCGGGCTCATTACCGGTACCCGTCCTAAAGCAGAGGCTATCATACAACGGCTGCAATCCGATTTTGCGACCTTACCTTTAGGTAATTGCCTGGGCAGGAAAGTAGCTTATCTGATCTGGTACAATCCTGTTATGGCCGCCGGGAACGATACCTTTATTCATGAGGTATTATCCCGCATTGGTTTTGAAAATGTGCTTAATGACGTACCTCGTTATCCTGAACTGAATATGGAGGCATTACAGCAGCTGCAGCCGGAGTTATTATTGCTGAGTTCGGAGCCTTTTCCATTTGCCGAAAAACATATTAAAATATTTCAGGAACACCTGCCGGAAACAACCATCATGCTGGTAGACGGGGAGCTGTTCAGTTGGTATGGCAGTCGTATGCTCCATGCTGTGACATATTTTAACGAGTTATTTATTTAATTGGCGAAAAAATATTTTATTTGCGACTTTTTGGCACCTGCCTTATTGTAGCACAGAATTTGAGATTGTAAAATTATACTTTAACTTCGCAACACCTTATTTTTAACCGCAGGGGTGTTTCGCAACATAAATGCGGCAACCATAACAAACACAGCAAAGATGTTAGGATTTTTATCAAAGCTACTTGGTGGCAGTAAGTCTGAGAAAGATATTAAGAAACTTCAGCCAATCGTTAAACAAATTAATGAGCACTTCGAAAGTTACCGTTCATTATCTAACGATGAGCTTAGACATAAAACACAGGAATTTCGTGCAAGAATAAGTGAATATTTAACAGAAATAGATGCACAGATTGCTGCCCGCAAAACAGATGCTGAAGCGATTGAAGACCTGCATACACGCGAAGCGGTACTGAACGAAGTTGATAAGCTGGGTAAAACAAGAAACGAGAAGTTAGAGGAAGTTCTGGAGCAGATTCTGCCGGAAGCATTTGCTGTAATGAAAGAGACTGCACGTCGCTTTGCTGAAGGTCAGCCGCTGGTATCTACTGCAACAGAACTGGATAAAGAAATGGTTGCCCAGGGACGTACAAACTTACGTCTGGAAGGAGACCAATCAATATATAATACAAGCTGGCAGGCTGCCGGTGTAGATGTAACCTGGAACATGGTACACTATGATGTGCAGCTGATCGGTGGTACGGTACTGCATCAGGGCAAGATCTCTGAGATGGCTACCGGTGAGGGTAAAACCCTGGTATCCACACTGCCAACTTACCTGAATGCACTGGCTGGTCTTGGTGTACACCTGGTTACGGTGAACGATTACCTGGCCCGTCGTGACTCTGAGTGGAACGGCCCTGTGTTTGAATGGTTAGGATTAAGAGTAGATTGTATCGACAAACATCAGCCAAACTCTGCTGCGCGTCGTAATGCATATAACGCAGATATCACTTACGGTACCAATAACGAATTTGGTTTTGACTACCTGCGTGATAACATGGTACACCGCCCGGAAGAGATGGTGCAGCGTAAACACCACTTTGCCGTTGTGGATGAGGTGGATAGCGTACTGATCGATGATGCGCGTACGCCATTGATCATTTCTGGTCCGGTACCTAAAGGTGATGATCAGCAATTCCAGTTCCTGAAACCAAGAATTGAGAAAATCGTTGAAGTACAGAGACGCGTGGTGAACCAGGCCCTGAACGAAGCGAAAAAACTGATTAAAGAAGGTAAGGCAGATAAAGATACCGGTGGTCTGCAATTATACCGTGCCTATAAAGGTATGCCTAAGAATAGTGCGATTATCAAATTCCTGAGTGAAGAGGGTAACCGCCAGATCATGCAGAAGGCAGAAAACCATTATATCGCAGAACAACAGCGCAATATGCCTAAAGTATATGAAGAGCTGTATTTCTATATAGATGAAAAACAAAATAGCGTAGACCTTACAGAAAAAGGTCTGGCAATGATTACCGGTGATGCAGAAGATACAAGCTTCTTTATCTTACCGGATATCAGTACAGGTCTGGCTGCAATTGAAAGCAACAACGAGACTGAAGAGGTTAAAGCACAACAGAAAGACCTGCTGCTGCAGGACTACGCTGCAAAAGCTGACCGCATTCACTCTGTACAGCAATTACTGAAAGCGTATACTTTATTTGAAAAAGATGTAGAGTATGTTGTAATTGATGATAAAGTGAAGATCGTAGATGAGCAGACCGGCCGTATTATGGAAGGTCGTCGTTACTCTGACGGTTTACACCAGGCGATCGAAGCAAAAGAAAATGTACACATCGAAGCCGCTACGCAAACCTTTGCGACAGTAACCTTACAGAACTACTTCCGTATGTACCACAAATTAGGTGGTATGACCGGTACTGCCGAAACAGAAGCAGGTGAGTTCTGGGAGATCTACAAACTGGATGTGGTAAATATTCCTACCAACCGTTCTATTCAGCGTAAAGATCAGCAGGATCTGGTTTATAAAACTAAACGTGAAAAATATAAAGCCGTAATCGATGAAGTAGAAGCACTGCGTGCTATCGGCCGTCCGATCCTGGTAGGTACTACTTCTGTAGAAGTTTCTGAGTTGCTGAGCCGTATGATGCAGCAACGCAAAATTCCACATAATGTATTGAATGCCAAGCAACATGCTCGCGAAGCTCAAGTAGTAAGCGAGGCAGGTTTACCGGGCGCTGTGACCATCGCTACCAACATGGCGGGTCGTGGTACGGATATTAAACTGGGCGAAGGTGTGAAAGAAGCAGGTGGTCTGGCCATCATCGGTACAGAACGCCATGAGAGCCGTCGTGTAGACCGCCAGTTACGTGGTCGTGCTGGTCGTCAGGGAGATCCTGGTAGTTCACAGTTCTTTGTGTCACTGGAAGATGAACTGATGCGTTTATTTGGTTCTGAGCGTATTGCTGCCCTGATGGACAGAATGGGCCACAAAGAGGGCGAGGTACTGCAACACAGTATGATCTCCAAATCTATCGAACGTGCACAGAAAAAAGTAGAAGAAAATAACTTTGGTATTCGTAAACGTTTGCTGGAATACGATGATGTAATGAATGCACAGCGTAACCAGATCTACAAACGCCGCCATAATGCCTTGTTCGGCGACCGCGTAGCGATCGATATCGACAATGCTATGTATGATGTAGCCAGCGACCTGATCGCTCAGTTCCAGGAAGGTATGAAATACGAAGCCTGGACGCTGGAAGTAATCAAGCACCTGGCCTTCGAACCGCAACTGACTGTAGAGCAGGCTGGTAGCAATAATGCAGCTGAACTGTTATACGATGAGGCGAAAGCTTTCTATCAGCACAAATCCAACACGATGCGTGAGATCATGCTGCCACAGTTCATCAACATTAAAGAGCAAAGCCAGGGTCAGATCCAGTATGTGATGATCCCGTTCTCTGATGGTGTGAAAGGTATGCAGGTACAGGTAAGTCTGGACGAGGCAATTGAAAAAGAGATCAAACCAGTAGTGGAAAGCCTGGAGAAATCTATTACCCTTGCCCTGATCGACGAAGCATGGAAAGATCACCTGAGAGCAATGGATGACCTGAGAACATCTGTTCAGATGGCCTCTTACGAACAGAAGGATCCTTTGCTGATCTATAAATTCGAAGCATTCGAACTGTTCAAGAAAATGCTGATGGAGACTAATAAGAGTATTATGTCATTCTTATTCCGTGCCGGTGTACCGGTTCAGGAAGAGCCACAGGAGCATGTACAGCAGATCCCGCAGGAGTATGCAGATTTTGAAGAGCTGTTTGATAACAGCAAGGAAGTCGATCGCCGCGGTGAAGCCTATGCTGCTGATCAAAATGATTACTATACCGAAGATCATGTTGAACCTAAGCAACAACCGGTTTCGGTTGAGCCTAAGATTGGCCGCAATGATCTGTGCCCTTGTGGTAGCGGTAAAAAATACAAACAATGCCACGGTGCACATGCTCCTGAGTAGGGGTAGTATCTGGGTTTTAATAAAAGAGGCGGTAAGCATTATGCTTACCGCCTCTTTTTTGTGCTGTAGCCTGGACAAAAGTATGGGTTAGAACCTTGTTGCTATGAAAAATTATCAAAAGAGAGAAATAAACCATACTTAAGTTAGGAGCATGGGAAAGTTTAGAAATGAAACTGTGTATAGATTTGTAGCTGTAATCAGATTGCAATCCTTACCAGGAGTAACAAGTCCTCCGAAAGCCTGGATGAAGTGGAAGGGGCGAAAAATAATTTCTATATGAAAATCGTAAAATTGTTTTGTGTTTTGATGTTTTGCTTCTTTATCGGATCTTCTTGTGCAATTGCACAAAAGAAGATTGGTACCATTGAAAATGGTATGCCAGTACTTAGAACAGATGAAAGTAAGATTAAAAACTTTCTGGTAGCTTCGGGATATACTGCTGTAGAATCGATTAATATAGCTACAGATAGTAAAGTGTATGTGCTGCAGATTATTGTTGTTTCCAAAGATGGAATAAGAGCATTATTAGCTAAAAAATTGCTTAATGAAGGAGGTTATTTATTTATTGATAATGGAAATGGTGGAAATGACCTTATGTACAAACATACTTGTTCCGGTAATCCCTGTAGTAATTGTGATTTTACCGGAACTTTTGATATAGGTTGTAAATGCGGAAAGGAAACAAATGGTCGATGTAATCATACCGTTTCATCAGAACTTTCTTTTCCCTATCCGAATTTTTATGCATCAATAGCGAATTAATCTTAGCTAGTTTGCATTTTCATTTGTTTTCCTGCCTGTTATAGTCATTGGGTATAGCAAATTATCTTAAATGAGTTATGCAAAAGAGAAACTGCCTTGTTTATAAGGCAGTTTCTCTTTAAAATATGTTTCTTTGTTATGTAATTTTTGAAATGATGAATTGGTTACCCCAACTAATAGCCACTATATCAATCTGTGTTTTGAGTTTATCTATGAACTCATGTGGCTTTTCTCAATCGCAGATGCCAGAGAATAAATACACCATTATACCTGAAAAGCTAGATTCCATCATTTCTAATAATGATACTAACGTTATTGTATTCTACACCACGTGGTGTGGTGGTGCCAAAGAAACTATAGATCAGTTTTATAAGGAAGCACAAGATAGTATTAACAGCAAGAAGCTACATAAGAAAATAGTATTGTTACTAGCTGACGATAAAGTGGATACAACCGTTTTAGAAAAGCACAGAAGCTGGGGTATGGAATCATATTATATTCCATCTTCTGGTACTTCTGCAATTGAGAATAGAAGCACTATAAAACAATTTATAAATCAATGTTTCCCAAAGAATAAAATTGAGTGGTTAGGTATGGGGTTTAAGGTTCCAGCAGAAATTATTGCTGCCCCAAATAAAGTAGTTCTAAACGAGAAAGATGATATGCAAGCTACTCGGTTTGTTATGGAAAGAATTTTAGGTTTTACCGTAGGTAAAATAGAAGTGGTGAATGCAAAATGATAAAATAGCAATGTCAATCCCGCCAGAAAGAAAAATCATAAATATGCCTATTATGGCTTTCTCCGTGGGCAAGAGATGAGTTTTGATTTCTTACTGCATCATTGAACAGCACTCGGCTGAAGCGCAAAACAGATGGTCAGACAGTCCGTAATTAGCCAAAGAGAAGCAATTGAAATGATATACCGCATGGTGTATCATTTTCTATTTACAAGCATTTATTTCTACCCTACATTTTGTTTACCGAGCGGTTAACAGCATTCGCCGAAGTGCTGTTGACGATAAGCTCTTGATGCCGATATCTTTGTGCAACAAAAGAACAAAATCCCCCAGATGGGGGTACAAAAAAGAAAATACATCAACTTAATTTTGTACCGTAAATTCCTAATTATGAAGACTCTTCCACTGTTAATGACCGTTGCCGGCAGCCTTAGCATCTCCCTGGCTCAGGCACAGACTACTGCACCCCAGATCACCGTTCCGACTGTAGAAGCGGCCGATGTGAGTGCTGTAACGGTTACCGGTACTGTACTGGATGCCAATACAAAACAACCGGTAGAAATGGCCAACGTCGTATTGACAGGAGCCGATAAAAAGCAGTACTTTGCCTATACAGATGAAAGCGGAAAATTTGCTATAGAAAGCGTACCGAACGGTGCTTATAAATTCTCTGCTTATTTTGTCAACTACAAAAACTTTGAGCAGGATGTAACGATCAGTGCCGGCACAACAGATGTGGGTACGGTTAGCATGACTACCTCAACTACACTGAAAGAAGTAACCGTTACCGATTTCAAAAAAATAATTGAACAACGCCCGGATGGTATCAACTACAATGTAGAAAATGATAAGTCCAACCAGGGTACCTCTGCGACCGATGTACTGCGTAAAGTACCGATGGTGACCGTAGACATGGAGGGTAATGTACAACTGAGAGGTAATAGTAATATAAAAGTATTGATCGATGGTAAGCCTTCTGAACTGATGGCCTCTTCCGTAAAAGATGTGCTGCGCCAGATTCCTGCAGATAATATTAAAAGCATTGAGGTACTGACCAGTCCTGGTGCCAAATATGATGGTGAAGGTGCTTCTGGCGTCATCAATATCATTACCAAACGTAAATTGGTTAAAGGCCTGAGTGGTACCGTATTTGGTGCGCCAAGCTATAATATAGACCGCGACCTGCTGATGGGCCATGTTGGTGCTAACATCAATTACCGCCAGGGTAAATGGGGGGTAAATACCAGCTTTGGTTTCAGCCGCTGGGCTATGGTACTGGACAGCAAAGGCGGTCGTACCGACTTTCCCGGAGAGGCCAGAGAAAGCCGACTGGATCAAACGCAGCATATGCTGGGTTACGGTAACTTCGGCTGGAGCAAATTAGGTGCCGATTACCAGATCGACTCCCTGCAATCTATCCAGGCCAGTGTAAACTATAACCCGGGTACCTGGAACCAAGAGATGAAGACTACTATGTCTTATCCGGCGAGTAATATCAACTTCGCGAGAGATATCGACCAGAAGAATCCTAGAAATACGGTAGGGGTAAATGCTGCCTATTCTAAAAAATTCAAGAATAATCCTAAACGCACTTTAGATGTGCTGGTGGCGTATTCTGCACAGTCGATGAATGCCGGATATAATCTGAATAGTACTAATCTGATTACTAGTAATATCGATTACAAAGAGGTTAATGATAATAAAACGAAGAATAATGAGGCTACACTGCAGGTAGATTATGTAGAGCCACTGAAAGGTAAAAACCAGAAACTGGAATTCGGTGTTAAAGCGATCAATCGTGATATCTCCAGTGACTACTCCCTGGAAAAATGGACGAGTGGCCAGGCTGATTATGTACGGGATCCTTTAAGAACCAACCGTCTGCAATACAACCAGCTGGTAGGTGCAGGTTACGGACAATTTACTACGCCTTTGAGCAAAAAGATAAGCATGGTTGCCGGTGCCCGTTACGAAATCACCCATATTAATGGTAATATCCGCGATAATAATGGTGGTGATTTTACCCTGCCGGTATTCAACAACTTCCTGCCTAATGTGGTATTCATGTACGATCTAAAGAATTTCAACAAGCTGAAGCTGAGCTATAATAAGCGTATTGAGCGTCCATCTATCGAATTTGTAAACCCTTACATTGACTACAGCGATACCTTAAACTGGAAACAGGGTAATGAAAGATTGGTTCCGGAAAGAACGCATAATATCGAACTGGGCTACAGCACCTTTATCGGCCGCTCCAGCATTAACCTGACCGCTTTCCATCGCTATACTGATAATGCAATTGAGGCTACTACAAAAGTAGATCCGAATACAAGAATCAGTCTGACGAGTTATGGTAATATCGCCAAATCGAACATCAGCGGTCTGGACCTGTTTGCAAGCAGTACCTTCTTCGGTAAACTGATGATCAATCTGAACGGTAGTGCTTATTACAAACAACTGAACGGTACAATTAATGATAATGGTACAAACATTAAGATTAAAAATACCGGTTGGGAAGTAAGAGGTAATGCTTATGCCAACTATACGATCAATGACAAATTCAGTCTGAACGGTTTCGGTATGCTGAACGGTAACCAAGTACAACTGCAAGGTAATCAAGGCGGATGGTACTACTACTTCATCGGTGCGCAAATGAACATCCTGAAAGGTAAAGGTACTATCGGTGTCGCTGCAGAAAACTTCCTGACGGCTAAGATCGATATCCCGACCACCTATCGTTACCAGAATGCTACTTATGATATGATGACAACCTATGTAGGTCGTGGTGTAAGACTGAGCTTCAACTATAACTTCGGTAAAATGCAGTACGGTAAAGAAAAATCCGTTAACAATGATGACCTGAAGAAAAACAACTCCGGACAAATGGGCGGAGGAATGGGCGGAAACTAATCTGCCCTGATACAAAAAGAATCATACCTTTTTTCATACAATCCCTTTTATTTTCTAGGCTGTCTCAATTCTTTGAGACGGCCTTTATTTTTTAGCTTAATCCGAAAACGCATCAGCAATGCCTACAATTTTAAGGTGCAAGATTCAAACTTGCCCCAGAGGGAGTAGGGGTCAGCGCTTTAAGCGCCGGGAGATAATCCGATAAAGAAATATCTCCATTTCGCTCTATGCACTATTGCATGACGAAATGGAGATACACTTTTATTTTTTTGAATTGCTTAATTCACCTGGTATTGGTACAGGTCGTAGTAAAAACCTTTCCGCTGCATGAGTTCCTCATGTGTACCTTGCTCCGAAATTTTGCCATCTTCCAGTACCACAATCTGGTCAAAATCCCAGTTTTTAAATATGCGGTGGGTAATGATGATCACTGTCTGGTCTTTTAATTCCTGTTTCAGGTTGCGCAGTATAGCCTGTTCAGTGGTTGTATCTACTGCCGAGATAGAATCGTCCAGGATCAGTATCTGGTGCGATTTTAGTAGTGCACGGGCAATGCTAACTCTTTGTTTCTGGCCTCCGGAAAGCATTACGCCTCTTTCACCTACTACCGTATCGTACTGATCCTTAAGGCCCAGAATATCTTTATCTACATGTGCCAGCTGAGCAGCATGCTTGATCTGCCCTTCCGAAATATGATCCTGTGCAAAAGCAATATTATTAGAGATGGTATCCGAAAACAGGAATACTTCCTGCGGCACATAGCTGATCTGCTGGCGCAGAGATTCCAGGTTCCATTCCTTCACATTTACATGATCAATGCTTATCGTTCCTGCTGCCGGATCGTACATGCGCAACAGCAAATGAGCCAGGGTAGACTTGCCCGATCCTGTTTTGCCCAGCACGGCTACTTTTTGGCCGCGTTTAATGTTCAGTGAGAAATCAGACAATGCTTTAATGCCGGTATGAGGGTACACAAAATCGACATGCTGAAAAGAGATATCACCTGTCATCGTTTCTGTACGTCCGTTTTCCGGGCTGATGATATCCGGCTGCAATTGCAGAAATTCATTAATGCGCTTCTGAGAAGCTGCTGCACGCTGTACCATAGAACTGGTCCAGCCCAGGGTAGATACCGGGAAGGTGAGCATCGTAATATAGAAAATAAACTCAGCAATATTACCCACCGTAATCGTACCGTCAATCACTTTCATACCACCCATCAGGATGGTGATCAGCAGGCTGATACCGATGAAGAAGCTCATTAAAGGTACATACCAGGCTTCCGTTTTGGCCAGGCCAATTGTACTCTTACGGTAAGATTGTGAGGCATTTTCAAAATTCTGCTGAATGTCTTTTTCCTGCACAAATGATTTCACTACACGGATGCCGGAAAAGGATTCCTGGGCGAGCGAAGTGAGCTGCCCCAGTTCAGCCTGTATCTTGCTGCTCTTTTTATTGATCACAGAATTGATGCGGATCATACTGAAGGCCAGCAGGGGTAAGGGTAGGAGCGAACAGGCGGCCAGTACAGCATCTACGCGGAACATACCCCAGATAGACAATGCAGTCAGCACTATAAAATTCATTGTGTACATAATTGCCGGACCAGTGTACATGCGTACACGGCTTACATCTTCCGACATGCGGCTCATCAGATCGCCTGTACTGTGTGATTTGAAGAACGCAGTGCTCAGCTTCTGGTACTGGTTATAAATCTCACTCTTCTGATCATATTCAATATGGCGGGACATTACAATAATGGTCTGCCGCATGAAGAACATAAAAATGCCGCGGATCAGTGCAAAGGAGATCAGCAGTAAGCCACTGACCATAACCATTTTCATAATGATGGTCACATAATCCTGGCCCAGGGCTGTATCCTTTACCAGCCTGTAGAGATTGATATTGCTGTACACCTGATCGATTACCGTCCGGATGACTACCGGTGGTAATACTGCAAAAAGGTTGGATATCGTTACGAACAGAATGCCTAAACCGAAACGGAGTCTGTATTTGACAAAATATTTATTGAGCGCCTTAAGTTCTTTCATCTTGTGTTTAATAATACTTTCACAAAGGTACGTTCCTAAAGTCTTTTGGTTTTGCTAATTTTGTATCATCATTCTATATCAGATAAATCAATATTCCCGTTAAGTAAAATATGAAAAAGAGTATAAGCCTGATCCTGGGCGTACTTATCTGGAGCAGTTGTTCCAAAACATCCGAAGATAAAATGTATACCCCGCAGGAGGCAAAGCGCGTACTGGATTCTGCTAATGCAGAGCGGATAAAATCCATACAGAAAGAGTCGGAGAAAGATCTGGCCATCCGCAGAGAAATCGAGTTAAAGCCAATGATTGATTCGCTGAAGAAGCAAAAGCATAAAAAGTAAGTAACCATTTTGTAAATAGCCCATCGCAATTCCTGCCGGGCTATTTTTATATCTGATCAGCTCATTAAAAAAATGTTACACATGGAAACAGGTAATCAGTTGAAGAAAATTGAGTTTAAGCAAAATGATCTGAAAAGAGGTATCCCTCTGGCTGTGGTCTATTTCGTTATGGTATTTACCATTTGCTACCTGATATTTGGCGGCATCATAGGGATGGCAGATGCAGTGAACAATTTCGGTAGTGCAAAAGGCATAGGGCTCCTGGTTGGGCTAGGTTTTCTGGCTCCGTTCTTTGTGCTGCAACAGGTTGTAATGCCCAGAAATACGATTGCGTTTTATCCGGATAAAATAGCTGTATATAAAAACAAGAAAGAGGAAGCTGTAATTTATTATAGCAATATTGCTGCAATGCAGTTGAATGTGCGCAATATAAACCGGTTGGATATAATAGATGAACAACAAAATATACTGTATCATATTCAGCCCCAGAATAAACCGCAGGTTTTGGAAGAAACCGTTTCCGAAATCTCAAAATATATTGACCTGGAAAGGCAAAGAGGCAGTAAGCGTTATTTTGGAAAGAACATAGAAACCAGTACTTATACAAGAAGGAGATAAAGCTGTTTTTAGCAAACAATATATGATAAAGGAGTCCGTATATCGGACTCCTTTATTATATATTGTTGTTTGTTTAAGGTATTATTTATACTGCTATACCAGATCCAGGTTTTTCTTTCTGGCCAGTTCGGCATAAGCACCATCCCATAAGCGAATGCGGCTTTTCAGCGATTCAATAGTCGCCAGTTCTGCCTCGGCCCATTGCTGCTCATCTGTACCACAGAGGTTGCTGGTCATTTGCAGGGCCAGGTGACTATGATGATCGCCATCCACTTCGATATGGCGCTCCAGGTAATATTTAAAGATCGAGATACTCTCCGGCAGGCTGCGGTACATATCTTCTATAATCGCATGGAACATGCCCGGGATCAGGTCTTCACGGCCAAAGGTAAAGATTGCCGATTGCAGATAAGCCTTATTACTATTGATTGTATCGAAAGTGAAATTAACGAAGTCCCTAGCTTCCTGAGGCGTATGAGCCGTATCGAAAGCAGTAGTGAAATCTTTTCCGCCTTTCAGGGCATCCAGGAAAGTATGTATTTCTTTAGTATCCGCACCGCATTGTGCCATCGCGTCCAGGTACAGTTCAAAATGGCTTTTCTTATTACCATCCTGATCTATATCTGATTCTTCTCCGGCCACAATTTCATTAATCAGCTGACGGGTTTCTCCATCACCCACCGGGAACCAGGGAATGCTGGTGCAGGTCAGGTTGTTTTGTAATGCTTTCAGCAAAGACATAAAATCCCATACCGCATAGATATGGTAGCGCATAAATACGCTGAGGTCTTCGATATTTTCAATCACAGAGTATACCTTATGATTGATGATCTGATCGCGGTAGGGCGCAGAAGCTTCTTGGATTTTCTGGATATATTGATGCATTATAAAAGCCTATTTTTAGCAGGCGCGGCAAAATTAAGTGTAAAAACATTGCCACACGTTTTTTTAATTAAAAAAGGATGACCATAGGCCATCCTTTATATAGAAAAATAATATATTGTCTATCTGCTGCTCATGCGCACAATCGGTACAATCACTTCTTCAAGGCTCACCCCGCCATGCTGGAAGGTGTTTTTGTAATAGTTTACAAAGTGATTATAATTGTTCGGATAACAGAGGAATACATCTCCTTTCGCAAAAATATATTTAGAATTTACATTCGGTTGCGGCAGACCAGCCTGCTTAGGGTTGGTTATGTCAAATACATCACGGTTTTCGTACTGCAGGTTTCTGCCATGTTTGTACCGCAGGTTGGTCGTCGTGGTACGATCGCCCACTACTTTACTAGGCGATTTAACCCTTGTCGTTCCATGATCTGTAGTGATGAACAGCTGTATGTTTTTATCTGCAATTTTCTTCAGTGCGCGGTATAGAGGAGAGTGTTCAAACCAGCTGGTGGTAAGGGAGCGGTAAGAAACCTCATCACTGGCCAGCTCTTTCAGTACCTCCATTTCTGTTCGGGCATGGGAGAGCATATCTACAAAGTTATACACGATTACCGTCAGGTCATTCTGCAGGTAGTTATGGATGTTATCTTCCATAGATTTACCATCATCATTATTCGTTATTTTCAGGTAATCCCATTTAAGATTGTCTAATCTGAGTTTTTGTAACTGACCTTTTAAGAATGTTTTTTCATGCAGATTTTTGCCACCGTCTTCATCATCGTTCTTCCACTCATTAGGATATTTTTTCTCAATATCCAGCGGCATCATACCCGCAAAGATTGCATTACGGCTATACTGTGTAGAGGTAGGGAGTATGCTGAAGAACATATCCTCATCTTCCGTGCGGAATTGCTCATTAATGATTGGTGCAATTGTTCTCCACTGATCAAATCGAAGGTTATCAATCAATACCACGAAGGTAGGTCGATCTTTGGTCAGATATGGAGCGATCTTGTCGGCAAATACATTGTGCGACATGATCGGGATGTCCTTAGTCGTTTTATTGATCCAGTCCAGATAATTGCGGGATACAAATTTAAAAAACTCGGTGTTGGCCTCTACTTTCTGGCTGTTGAATACCTCCAGCATTTCCGGGCTGTCGCTTTTACTCATTTCCAGTTCCCAGTATACCAGTTTTTTGTACAGATCCTTCCACTCACCCAGATCCGGGTTAGAGTTTAGGGTCATAAACAGGTTGCGGAAATCTTTCTGGTATTCCGTAGTGGTCTTTTCAGACACTAGTCGTTTACCATCAAATATTTTCTTTAAAGAAAGTAATACCTGGTTTGGATTTACGGGTTTGATCAGGTAGTCAGAAATCTGACCGCCGATAGCCTCTTCCATAATATTCTCTGCCTCGTTTTTGGTGACCATAATAACGGGCAGGCTGGGGTAGAGGGTTTTGATTTGGCTCAGTGTCTCCAGTCCGGTCATGCCGGGCATACTTTCGTCCAGGATAACCACTTCAGCCTGATGACTTCTCAGGTGCTCAAGGGCATCGTAACCATTTGTAAACGGAGTGACTTCGTAACCTTTATTTTTAAGGAATAATATCTGCGATTTCAGTGATTCGATTTCATCATCGACCCAAAGAATATTTGAATTCATATAGTTGTGGATTGTTTTCTTGTTTATAGCTTATAGACGTTAAATATCAAACATTTATTTTACTTTAAGTACTAATAAAAATACAAAATGCCCGTATTCACCTATATTTTACAAGCCTGTAACGAAAAAAGCCATTCCGGAGAATGGCTTGGTCAATCTATAGACAAAATCTGTAAAGACTATTTTTTGGTTACTTTCTTAGCGGCAGCTTTACCTTCCACTTCAGTACCTTCTTCTTCTGTCTGAGGAATTTCATCGCTTACTTCCAGCATTTTTTCCAGCTGGCGTACTTCTTTCTTCAGATCATAGATCGTTTTATATAACTCATCCAGTTCAGATTTAGTCGCAACTGGCAAACCTGCCAGCATTTTTTCTGACTGCATGTCCATTTCTTTACGAATCTTCAGTTGCAGAGAACTTACTTCAGCCATTAGCTGGCTATACTCATCGCTTTCGAACAGAGATACATATACTTGATCGCCAATGTTTAACCACTCTTGATATAAAGCAGCGATATTGTTGATCTCAACACCGTTTTCGATCTTTCCGGTAATATTATCAGCCAGAGACTCGATTACTTTCTGACCTTGCTGGTATACCATGAACTGCAGTTCTGCATTTTTAATATTGTAGATAGCCGTTTTATCCATGATAGAAGACCATTCGCTTGCCGCTTTGGTAAACTGGTTAGGAGTAGCCATTTTAGAGAACGGTGCAGCAGATTCACTCAGGTTTTGCTGCATCGCCTGGTACATATTAGTCATAGTAGAAAATACATTCTGACCGCCAAACGGATTCATACCATTCATCGCTTCAGTAGCTTGCTGGTAAAAACCACGACCCTGACTTGCAGCATCTTTTACATACTGGCTCATCATTTCAGTAGCCTGTTGCATGTAATTGCGGCTTTCGTCTGTATTGAAACCGAAATAGTTATTCATCAGTTCTTTGTATGCTTCAAAGTTGAAAGCCTTTTTGAACTGCTCTGCATTGAAAGATTTGTCCTGGATAGATTTCCAGAAAGGCAGCCACATTTCGTAAAATTTGCTGAAGCCAGACGTTACATTCATCATATTGGAGAATGCATCTTTGCTGTTGTTATGCTGAAAGTTCTGAGAGAACTGAGAAAAAGATTGTTTCAGCAGATCATTGTACTGTCCGAAAATGCCGTTCCAGTCAGACTGACCGTTAAAGCTGTTCATCGGGCTGAAAGACTGCATCAGGTTCATCCAGTTATTAGCAGTCTGGTATTTTTGGAACCAGCCATTCCAGTTGTTCATCATTTCCATTGGATTGAACTGGAACATTTTGTCTGCAGACGGAGTATGTTGTTTGATAAAAGACTGATTTGTTTCCCATGCTTTTTTAGCCATTTCTACCTGGTTGTTTAACCAGTTTTGATAGAAAGTACCTGCTTTTTCCATTTGTTCTTTAGCGTTATTAGTAACCTGCTCTACTTTTTCTGCAGAACCGGAGAATGCTTTTTTCTGCTGCTCCAGCCAGTTTTTGTAGAATTCTTTACCCTTTTCAATATTGTCGTTTACAAACACATTGTTCTGGGTAGCCTGTTTAGTTGTTTCTACCATGTTGTCCACCATTTTCTGTTGGGCTTCCAATACGGTTTCTACAAAGTTTTTGTTTTCTGTAGTCATAGCTAAATAAGTTTTTTAATATAAAAAATATGGTTAAATACTAATTGAATGAGGCAAAAGTATTATGGTTTTTTCTAATGGACAAATGCATCTGCGTTAAATCTATATTTCTTTTTAATTTATTTATTAGTGTAATGTGTAATTAATTTAAAATTATATATTATTGTATGTTATAAATTATTAATAATATAATTATAAGCTAAATAGCTTATGATATACTTTAGAAAATTAATATTTACTTCATCTGTATTTGTACCGGGCTCATGTAGAAAATCTTAACAGTTAAAATGTACTGATAAGAAGGAACTTTAATACCTTCGGAAGTTATGAACTCTTTACTCCCTGACCCAATTAAAATTACTGTACTGGCCGGTTTATTGTTCGGCACTACCTTTTCTCAAACATATGCACAAAACCTGGACACGGCAAAGCTGAACCAGTATTTTGCCACCCTGGAAACAAATAATAAATTCATGGGATCTGTTGCCATAGCTAAAGATGGCAAAGTGCTGTATACCAGATCTGTAGGGTATTCCGATGTAGAGCAGAAAGTGCCTTTGCTGCAAAGACCTCATCTGCATATAGGTTCCATTTCTAAAATGTTTACTGCCACGATGATCATGCAGGCCGTGGAGGACAAAAAACTAAGTCTGGACACTAAACTGTCTGCATATTTTCCAAAAGTCAAGAATGCAGATCAGATCAGTATAGATCAATTGCTACGCCACCAGAGTGGAATACACAACTTTACCAGCGACGATGATTACCAGAAATGGTATACACAGCCTCAGGCCCCTGATGCGATGCAACAGCGCATTGAGGGTCTGGAAAGTGATTTTGCACCCGGTGAAACAACAAAATACAGCAACACCAATTATGTATTGCTCAGCCTGATCCTGGAAAAAATATATAAAAAGCCGTATGCCGATTTGCTGAAGCAGAAGATCGTTGCTCCGCTGGGCCTGAAAGATACTTACTATGGCGGCAAAATAGATGTGAAGAAAGGAGAGGCTTACTCTTATAATTATACCAGCCGCTGGGAAAAAGAAGCCGAGACAGATCCTTCTGTGCCTTTAGGCGCAGGTGGGGTGGTATCGACACCAACTGATCTCATCCGTTTCGAGGAAGGTATATTCAGTGCAAAGCTGGTGAAGCCAGAAACGCTGGAACAGATGAAGACCAAAAAAGATGTATTCGGTATTGGCATGTTTGCCTTCCCTTTTAATGATAAGCAAGGCTACGGCCATGATGGGGCTATTGATGGCTTTTCCTCGATGGTAGGTCACTTCCCGGACGATAAGGTTTCTTTCTCCTTTATATCCAACGGGAGTAATTATGTCAATAATAATATCACTATCGTATTGTGTCAGGCTGCCTTTCAGCAACCCTTCGAAATACCTGCGTTTACTACCTATGCCGTTTCCGAAGCAGAACTCGCACAATATGAAGGCGTATATGCCGTAGAAGGGGCACCGATGAAGATTACCTTCAAAAAAGAGAAGGATGTACTGATGGCACAGGCTACCGGACAGCCGGCAATGCCGCTAACGGCTACAGCCAAAAACCAGTTCAGCTTCGAACAGGCCGCAGCGGTATTCGAGTTTGACCCCACCGCAAAGACCATGACGCTAAAGCAGGGTGGTGGCAGCTTTACCTTTACTAAAGAGTAAATCATTGTTATACAACAGGAATTAATTAAATAAATGAAGAAGATTTTTAGCGTGGGCATCTTAATGGCCGCTGCGGCGAGCCTGCAGGCACAGAAAAAGCCCGAAGTGATGAAAACAGGTTTCAGCAAAGAAGCCCTCACGCAATATGTATATACACCTGGTGGCGATTCGCTCACCATGGGCGATGTATTGAAGAAACACAAGAAAGAAACAGTGGTACTTGATCTCTGGGCCGGATGGTGCAAAGATTGTATTGCTGTAATGGAGGAAAGTAAGGCTTTGTCTCAGAAATATCCCAAAGCAGCATTCGTCTATTTATCGCTTGATCGTTCCGACAGTGCCTGGAAATCCAGTATGGCAAAGCATGGACTGGTAGGAGAAGAAAACTATTGGTTTAAAGCCGGTTGGAAAAATAAGTTCAATAATTACATAGACCTGAACTGGATTCCGCGTTATATGGTCTTGAGAACCAAGGGAAAGATTGGGGCTTACTACATCGTAAAACCAAGTGATCCGGAGCTGATCGAACTGCTGGAGCAGAGCAATAAGTAAAAAGGCTTACGTAAGTATTAAATTTATTTTACTAAATTGCAAAACCAAAAAAAATTACATACCGTTTATTTTACATTAATGAAAAGAATTCTATTCTTGTTCGCGGCACTCTTGTTCACCGTCGCAACGCAGGCCCAGATCGTTAAAGACCCTACTAACTGGTCTTTCGAAGTAAAAAAGAAAGGTGATAATAAATATGACCTTGTCTTTAAACTGAAGCTGGCTGAACACTGGCATATCTGGTCCTTCAACCCTGGTGGTGATGGATTATTAGTGCCACCTCGTTTTAAATTCAATCCGAATAAGGATGTGAAAATCGTAGGAAAGACTTCCGAAAACGGTAACAAGATCAGCAAAGATTTTGACGGAGAAGAAGGTCTGGAGCACTACTTCGAACATAATGTAAGCTATATACAGTCTGTAGAGGTTAAAGGCAATACGAAAGTAGCCGGTACATATACATACCAGGTTTGTGATGAATCACAATGCTTACCTCCTAAAACTAAATCATTCTCTTTTGATATCACAGATGCTGTTGCGGTAAATGATACAACCAAAACCGATACAGACACCGCGGGTAGCGCTATGGCGGCTACCGGTACTGATACTGTACAGAACCAGCCAGCAGCTACTGGAGCACAAGCTGCTGCACCTGCAGATAAAGGCGCTGATAAAGATAAAGCCAAATCTAATGGTGATGGGGATAACAAAGTGATTCCGGAATCGCTGTGGATGATCTTCCTGGCGGGCCTGGGTGCCGGTCTGGCAGCAGTAGTGACACCATGTATCTACTCTATGATTCCGATTACGGTAAGCTTCTTTACCAAAAAAGTGTCCAGCCGTTCTCAGGGACTGAAGTATGCACTGGTATATTCTCTTTCTATCATCATCATCTTCGCAATACTGGGTATGGCTATTACGGCCATTTTCGGGGGCAATGCGCTGAACAACCTGTCGACCAACTGGATCGCCAACCTGTTCTTCTTCGCAGTATTCCTGATTTTCGCCTTCTCCTTCCTGGGTGCGTTTGAACTGACTTTACCTTCTTCCTGGACCAATAAGATCGGCTCTAAATCCAATGCCAACAGTTATGGTGGTATCTTCTTTATGGCCCTGACACTGGTGATTGTATCCTTCTCCTGTACCTCTGCCTTCATTGGTGGTATTGCCGTACTGGCGAGCAAGGGTGGTCGTGTAGGTCCTCTGGTGGGCTTCTCCAGCTTCGGTCTGGGTATCGCCTTACCATTTGCCTTATTTGCCCTGTTCCCTTCTTACCTGAAAAACCTGGAGAAACCAGGCGGATGGCAGAATGCGGTAAAAGTAACTTTAGGTTTTGTGGAGTTAGGTCTTGCCCTGAAATTCTTATCCAATGCAGATCTGTCCAGAGGATGGCGTTTACTGGACCGCGAGATATTTATCGCGATCTGGGTGATCCTGGCTATTTTACTGGGCATCTACCTGTTAGGAAAGCTGCGCTTCAAGCATGATTCAGAACTGCCTAAAAATCACTTTGGTGTAGAATATCTGGGTGTGCCTAGATTATTACTGGCCGTTACAGCACTGGCATTTGCAGCTTACCTGATACCGGGTATGTGGGGTGCTCCGCTGAAGGCAGTAAGCTCTTTCGTGCCGCCAATGGGTACACAGGATTTTATCATCGGTAGTGGTGGCAGTACAGCTGCAGCTGGCGGACATGATGGTCTTGATGGTATAAAACCGGTAAAATTTGTAGACAAACTGGCAATTTATGAGCCGGAAGTCGCTAAGAAATATGGCCTGGTTACTTTCTTCGATCTGGAAGAAGCAAAAGCAGCAGCGAAGAAACTGAAGAAGCCACTGATGCTGGACTTTACCGGGATCAATTGTATCAATTGCCGTAAGATGGAAGGACAGGTATGGTCCGATCCGCAGGTGATGAAGATGCTGAAAGAAGATTTCGTGATTGTTTCTTTATACTGCGATTTTGACGGAGAAGTATTGCCGGAAGCAGAACAGTATGATTCTAAAATATTAGGTGCAAGAGTAGTAACGGTAGGTGATAAGAATGAAGATTTCCAGGCTACCCGTTTCAATTCCAATACACAACCATACTATTTCTTCATAGATGAGAATGATGTACAGCTGCATCCTAAAGGATACCAATACGATCCTTCTGTATCAAAATTCATACAGCATTTAAGTGAAGTAAAAGCTAAGTATAAGAGCCTGCATCCTTAATACAAACTGATTACATAATGATGTTGCCTGTCTGCCGGTCCCGATCGGAAAGCAGGCAACATTTTTAGTCCTACTTGTTCCACATTGTTTATGTCTTATTTCCGCCTTACCCTGCGTTCCATCCTGTTGCATGTTTTATTGCTGCTCCTGGCTTATGCTCTATTCCGGGGACTGTTTTATGCGTTCAATTATGATGTGATCGGCACAGTAAGTATGGCAGAGTGGGTGCAGGTATTGAAGGGAGGATTCAGATTCGATCTGTCGGCCATTGCTTTCATCAATAGCCTTTGGATACTGCTGATGCTGATCTTTTCCGGACATAAGCCTGGCAGGGTATGGCGTAGGGTAATCGAATGGGCGTTCTGGCTACCCAATATAGTCGCCCTGCTGTTTGAGGTAAGTGACTGGGTGTACTTCCGTTTTAACAGCAAACGGGCTACCATAGAGATCTTCGACCTGATCTTTACCAAAGGCGATTTTGTCAGCATACTGCCGGGCTACATTGTATCTTACTGGTATGTGCCCTTATTGTCTGCGATCATGATCTGGCTGCTCTGGTTCGGCCACCGCAGGATCAACAGGCTTACCGGCGCGCGGTATGACTTATTTGAACAGTTGCGTTTCCCTAAACTAAAAGGCAAAAAATATTTTGGCATCAAGCTGATCATGATTGCGATTACTGCCGGACTGGTAGTATTGGCCATGCGTGGTGGTACACAATTGGTTCCTGTAAATGCACGTAATGCTATAAGTTATCTGCAGGTAGAAAAGATAGGATTGGTGCTGAATACACCTTTCAGTATCATTACCTCTGCAGAAAGCAGCCGCCTGAAAGAGTATGAATTTATGTCCGCCGAAGAGGCTGATAAACTCATTCACCCGGTTAAACAGTATGCCACAGCTCAGCCATTTCAGCGCAGGAATGTGGTGGTGATTATCCTGGAAAGTTTTTCCCGCGTATTTACCGGAATGGGCGAGTACAAAAGCTATACTCCCTTTCTGGACAGCCTGAGCAGAAATAGCATAGCCTATACCAATGCTTATGCAAACGGACTGCGATCTAATGAGGGTATTCCGGCTATCCTTTCCGGTATACCTGCAATGATGCAGGGCCCGATCATTACCTCTGTATACAGCAATAATAAGTTTACCTCTATTGCCGGCCTGCTGCAGGAAGAGGGTTATAAGACTGCATTCTTTCACGGAGGTACCAATGGCAGTATGGGCTTTGATACCTATGCAGCCAATGCAGGTTTTGAACAATACTTTGGTCGCTATGAGTATCATAATGAAAAAGACTATGATGGCACCTGGGGTATTTATGATGAACCCTTTCTGCAGTTTGTATCGAAGCAGTTGAGTGCCATGCCACAGCCATTTATGGGAGCAGTGTTTACACTGTCTTCTCATCCGCCCTTTAGCATTCCGGCACAGTATGCCGGTAAGTTCCCGCAAGGGCGTTTGGGCATAGAGGCCAGCATCGGCTACACCGATTATGCCCTGCGTCGCTTTTTCGAAACAGCATCCCGCCAATCCTGGTATAACAATACGGTTTTTGTCATTACGGCAGACCATTGCTCGCCATTTGCGCCGGATCGTTTTTATACCGATTTCCTGGGCCGCTATCAGGTACCCATCCTCTTGTTTGATCCACAACGGCAGGAACTGGGCATAAGAGACAGTGTGCTTATGCAACAGATTGATATTCTGCCTACTGTAATGGATTACCTGCATTATCATAAGCCGTTTTTTGCTTTTGGTAACAGTGCGCTGGATACAGCAGCGCCACGCTATTTCATTACCAATCTCAGTGGCAATTACAATACAATTATCGGCGACTGGCATCTGAAAACGCAGGATGCGGAGATTAAAGAAGTGTACCGTTTTCCTGTAGATATGAAAGAGCAGCAGAACATCTTTACACAGGTGCAGTCTACAGATACTTTTTACAACCGTCAGCGCTACCTGCAGGCCTTGTTGCAGTTGTTTAACCATAGCGTGATCCATAACCAGATGCACTGCACAACCTATCCAATAAATATCTCCCGATAAGCCGTATTTGTTCTATTTTTGTAGATAAAGCAACAAAACGATTCATCAAACAATGGAAATACCTATTTTATCCGTAACACAGATTGAGCATAAGTTGAAGAGAATGGCTTATGAAATATGGGAACAAAACAGTGGCGAGCAGGAGATTGTGATGTTAGGTATTGAGAGCGGTGGTGCCGTAGTGGCAGCTAACCTGAAGCGCATCCTGGAAGAGATCAGTCCGCTGAAAGTACAGTTCGAAACACTGGAGATCAATAAGAAAAAAGTATATGATTTTAAACCGGAACTGCAATCTGATCTGAAGAACAGAACAGTGATCGTTGTAGATGATGTAGCCATGAGCGGCAAGACCCTGCTATATGCCATCAGGCCTTTACTTGATCATAAACCTAAAAAGGTACAAATTGCTGTATTAGTGGATCGTAAGCATAAAAATTTTCCTGTTACGGCAGACATTATCGGCTATTCCATTGCTTCTACCATACAGGAACATATTATTGTCACCTGCGAAGAAGAAAAAGTTACTGGAGCCTTCCTGAAATAAGCCAAAATGACGCTAAATTTACTTTAGTATGATTTTTGAGTTGTTTATATCGTTATCTTAGCAATAGCGAATTTGGTTCAGGATTTGTGAAGCTTGGATATAGTTTTAACGATTTAAATATTTTATCTGATGGATTCTAATTTCTCGCCGAAAGTAAAGGATATCATCTCTTACAGCAGAGAAGAAGCTTTACGTTTAGGCAATCAGTTTATAGGCACAGAGCATTTATTATTAGGTATTTTCCGCGAGGGTGCTGGAGCACCGATACAGGTCTTGTCGCTGATGCATGCAGACCTGCCGGCTATCAAGAGCGAAGTGGAAAATGCAATTAAAGATAAGGGAGACGGACCTGCAAGCCGTGCCAATACATTACCACTTACCCGTCAGGCAGAAAAAGTGATTCGTTTTACCGTACTGGAGGCAAAAGCCATGAAGAGCCAGACGGTGGAGCCAGAGCACCTTATGCTGTCTATTCTCAAAAACAAAGAAAACGTGGCGACGCAGATACTGAACAGCCACCAGGTAACATACGAGCGTTTTGTAGAAGAGTTGTCCCACATACTCGGAGACTGGACTAAATCCGATTTCTCTGAAAGTGGTGATGATTATGATGCAGACGAACCGCAAAAACCTAAATCGCCTGCCGGTGGTACCGCTAACGCCAAGTCTAAAACACCTGTTCTGGACAATTTTGGCCGCGACGTAACCCGTCTGGCAGAAATGGGCAGCCTGGACCCTATTGTAGGTCGTGAAAAAGAAATTGAACGAGTATCTCAGATACTTTCCCGCAGAAAGAAAAACAACCCTATCCTGATCGGTGAGCCCGGAGTTGGTAAAACTGCTATCGTGGAAGGTCTGGCCCTGCGCATTGTACAGCGTAAAGTAAGCCGTGTGCTGTTCGATAAACGCGTGATCTCTCTGGATCTGGCGGCACTGGTTGCCGGTACCAAATACCGCGGACAGTTTGAAGAACGCATGAAAGCGATCATGAATGAACTGGAGAAAAACAGAGATGTAATCCTCTTCATTGATGAGATCCATACTATTGTTGGTGCCGGCGGTGCCAGCGGTTCACTGGATGCTTCCAATATCTTCAAACCGGCCCTGGCGCGCGGAGAACTGCAATGTATCGGTGCATCTACTTTAGATGAGTATCGTACCAATATTGAAAAAGATGGCGCATTAGACCGTCGTTTCCAGAAAGTACTGATCGAGCCACCTAGCATTGATGAGGCCATCACAATCCTGAATAATATCAGACCGAAATACGAAGACTTCCATAACGTAAGTTATGATCAGGATGCTATTGAGGCTTGTGTGAAACTGAGCGAACGCTATATGACGGATCGCCTGCTTCCGGACAAGGCTATTGATGTGCTGGATGAGGTAGGAGCCCGTGTGCACCTGAAAAACATTGATGTACCGCAGAATGTTCTTGATCTGGAGAAAAAGATCGAAGAGATTAAAGTAGAAAAAAATAAAGTAGTAAAAAGCCAGAAGTTTGAAGAAGCGGCTGCGCTGCGCGATACGGAAAAGAAACTCGGTGATGAGCTGGAAAAAGCCAAAGCAGAGTGGGAAGAGGAAGTGAAAAACAAGCGCTATCCGATTCACGAAGAGGATATCGCAGAGGTGATCAGCATGATGACTGGTATCCCGGTAATGCGTATGGTGGAAGCGGAAAGCGAGAAGCTGCGCCGTATGGCTGATGATCTGCAAAGCGTAGTAGTCGGACAGGACGAAGCGGTGGGCAAAGTGGTGAAAGCCATTCAGCGTAACCGTGTAGGACTGAAAGATCCTAAGAAGCCAATCGGTTCTTTCATTTTCCTGGGGCCAACTGGTGTGGGTAAAACAGAATTAGCCCGTTCATTGGCCAGATACCTGTTTGATAGTGAAGATTCACTGGTACGTGTCGATATGAGTGAGTACATGGAGAAATTCTCCCTGAGCCGCCTGATCGGTGCCCCTCCGGGTTATGTAGGCTATGAAGAGGGCGGACAGCTGACGGAAAAAATCCGTCGTAAACCATACTCTGTAGTACTGCTGGATGAGATTGAAAAAGCACACCCCGATATCTTTAATATCCTGCTGCAGGTACTGGACGATGGTCAGCTGACCGATGGTCTGGGCCGTAAAGTAGACTTTAAAAATACGATCATCATTATGACCTCTAACATTGGTGTACGCCAGTTGAAAGAGTTCGGAGATGGTGTAGGTTTTGCTACATCTACCAAAGTGTCTAACTCAGAAGATAATAACCGTGCAGTGATCGAAAAAGCACTGAAACGTACCTTCAGCCCCGAGTTCCTGAACCGTATCGATGATGTGATCGTGTTCAACTCTCTGAGTGAAGAACATATCAATGTGATCATTGACATCATTATGAAAAACGTGCTGAAACGTATGAAAGACCTGGGCTTCTCGCTCAGCCTGACAGAAAGCGCACGCAAGTTCCTGGTGGAAAAAGGGTACGATCAGCAATTCGGTGCAAGACCATTACACCGTGCTATTCAGAAATACCTTGAAGATCCGCTGGCAGAAGAGATCCTTAACCGAACACTGGGAGAGGGAGATCAGGCACTTGCAGATTATGATGATGAAGCGGGTAAAATTGTATTCAAGATTACCAAAGCGAAAAAGCCAAAGAGCAGTAGTAAGAACGAAGACAAAACCAAAGACGGAGAATAACATTCTTATATAAAATGATAAAGCCCTGCCATTCGGCAGGGCTTTATCATTTTATATAAGGACTATCCGCATGTAGTAACCTATTTTATTCGTCCTTTTGTCCGGCAACAAAAGGACCAAAAGTGCCTGTTTTCATCAAGGCGATTGCAAGTCACCGCCATTTTGTACCGTTGCGTGCATTGATCGTTTGAGCTTAACGTGTGATGCGTTCGGAGCTAAACGATCGCATCTCCACTGCAAAATGGCTATCGCTGTGATGAAAACAACAAGCGATCCGTACAGAATAGATCGCTCAAAATGGCCTTATAAATCCGACGTTAATAAAATCATTGGCTCGGTCGATTCAGTCGGAAACCACTGTCTGAACGAAGTGAGTCTGGTTTGCGACCGACCGACACCTTGATTTTTAGCCAGGGATCTATACAGCCTTGATTTTTTGGCGGTACCTTTTGCATCAAGGCAAAATGTACCAAATAACCATAAATGGAAACCAAAGAAATAATCCTAGCCTTTGTTTCCTTTAAGCGGATACTCAGTTTGTTTTATATAAACTGTTCTTTTTAAACACTTATAGACTCCTCGTCTAAGACTGTAACCTGTGTTGTCAGTCCGGGCAGTGGTATTTTACTGAAAACAAGTTTCAGGCTTCTGCTTAATGCCGGAAGGAAATATATATAGCAGCCTATGCACAGCCATTGTACACTGCTTAGACCATACAGGAAGAATACATTAGGTTTGAGATACTCAATACAGAATCTGAACCCGAAATAGGTCATCATAAAAATGGTGAACATAAGATCGGGAAACTGCTGCAATGCAAGCCTGTTGCGATGCAGAATAATAAAAAGAAAGGCCAGAAATATCAGCTCATACAAGGCAATAGGATGCCGGTACAAACCGTCACCAAGGTCCATCGCCATGAAAAAATCTGTTTCCGTACCGTAGGTAAAATCTTTGGTGCCATTTAAAAAACACCCGATCCTGCCGATAAAAATACTCAGTACCAGGGGGAGTGTAAACAGGTCAAATGAAAGATTTTTTTCTTTCAGGAGTCTTCTGACCACCTTTACGCCCAGCATAGCACCGAAAATACCACCCATGATGGAACGGGCATTGAACTGGATAAGCACCTGTCTCAGCTGATGGATGCCATATGGATTTTCCATAAATCCCATTATTCGAGCCCCTAAAAACGTACCCAGGACAGCTCCCAGGATAATAGGCTGCCGGAAATTTCCGGATACATCTCTATCCTGGTACTTTCTGGATGCAACATAATACCGGAAGCCAACCGAAAAAGCCAGGCATTCTGCGATGACCTGGATATTAAGCGGAATGCGGAACAGATAGGGTTCAAAGGGGATGGTCAAGCTTAATGGTGGAATTATTTGCATGCAAAATTAACATTTCTTTTTTAGAATCGGATTAGCCCGCATGATTGTTATTTCAGTAAACAGAAGGCATATATTCCGGGTAATTTTATAAAATCGTATATTTGCATCCAATTTTTATAATCTAATCATTAAAAACAAGGAACGTTCACCATGCCAGTGTTACACAACCGAGTATCTAATGAAGAGCTGAAAGCGCGTATGCTGGCTGAAACAGAGCCACGCGTAACAGTTTCTTTCTACAAGTATTTCTCCATTGCTGATCCCCAGGCTTTCCGAGATGATCTGTATGTAAAATTTGAACAGATCAAAGTTTTCGGCCGTATTTATGTTGCCCAGGAGGGTATCAATGCACAAGTCAGCGTACCACAAAGCAATTTCGAATCTTTCAAAACCATTCTGTACAGTCAGGCTGCTGAACTGGATGGCATCCGCCTGAATATTGCGGTGGATGATGATGGAAAATCATTCTGGGTGCTGCGGCTGAAAGTGCGCAACAAGATCGTTGCCGATGGGATTGATGATCCCAGCTTCAATCTTTCCCGTGTGGGTAAATACCTGAAAGCAGATGAGGTAAACCAGATGATTGAGGATAAAGAGACCATCTTTGTAGATATGCGCAACCACTACGAGTATGAAGTGGGGCATTTTGAACGGGCTATAGAAGTGCCTTCCGATACCTTCAGAGAGCAGTTGCCTATGGCGGCAGAAATGCTGAAAGATCAGAAGGACAAGAATATTGTAATGTATTGTACCGGCGGTATCCGCTGTGAGAAAGCCAGTGCCTATATGATGCACCAGGGTTTTGAAAACATCTTCCATGTGGAAGGCGGTATTATTGAATATGCCCGTAAGGCAAAAGAACAAGGCTTGCCGGTAAAGTTTATCGGGAAAAACTTTGTGTTTGACGAACGGCTGGGCGAGCGTATTACCGAAGATATTATTTCGGAATGCCACCAGTGTGGTGCCCCTTGCGATACGCATACCAACTGTAACAATGATGGCTGCCACCTGTTATTTATCCAGTGTGAGCAATGTAAAGCCACATACGATGGTTGCTGTAGTGCCGATTGTACAGAAGAGTATCACCTGCCGGTTGAGGAGCAGCGCGAACGCCGTGCCGGTCGCGAGAATGGCGTTAAAATCTTTAATAAATCCAAAGATCATCCTTTACGCAAACACCGCTCAGAATGGGTGCAGGAGCGTAAAGACATGGAATCATAAACTATTATGGGCAAAATACTGATTAAGGCAGGCATACTTGCTGCCGGTTTGTACCTGGGCGCTTATGTGTTCAATCACTATAATCCCTGGCTGGGTATATTGATTGCCATATTGACAATATTATTGATAATTTATCTGTTACTAAAGAAGAAATGAAAAAAACACTGATTGCAATAGGCGCAGTTTTATTGGTCGGACTGGTCGTAATGATCTCCGGTTGTTCCCGCGTAAAGCCCAACTATGTGGGTGTACTGATGGAGAATTATGGTAAAGCCGGTAAAGGCGATTTTAGCCTGGTCAAAGGTCGTGTACAGACCTGGGCTCCGGGTACAGAGTTATTCCAGGTGCCCCTGTTCGAACAAAGAGCCCGTTTTGAAAAATCTGTAGGACTGAAAGCCGCTGATAATACCCAGTTTACCTCCAGCCCTTCGTATTCCTATTCTGTAATTGAACAGAGAGCAGTTGATGTAGTATTTCAGAATAAACAGATCGATAACAGCGGAGATGAGTTTATGCGCTCACTGGAAGATAATATCCTGGAGCCAAAGATATACGATATCATGAAAGAGGCTTCCCGTAAGTTTATTACTGATTCTCTTATGGCCACCGGTGGCTCTTTGAGATTTGAAGAATATGTACAGCGGTTAGTTGCAGAAGAGTTTGAAAGAAGAGGCTTGCAATTGACCACCTTTTCTTCTCAGCTCGAGTTCAGCGAAAAGGTAACTGCCAAGATTGATAATCGCAATGAGGTAAATACCAATATCTCAGTGCTGGATCAACAGATAGAGGAACAAAAGAAACGAAATGAACTGGCTGAATTACAGGCGCAGGAAAGTATTATCCGTTCAAAAGGGATCACAAAAGAGATATTAGAAGAAATGGCTATTCAGAAATGGGATGGTAAATTGCCCGCAACCTGGTCCGGATCTACATTGCCTTTCGTGAAAACCGTTAATTAATAAGGCAACATTACAAAATACAAAAGTCAAAAATCTGGATACGGTTTTTGGCTTTTTTGTTTCAGCATAATATCTCATGATGAAAAGCATATTTTTTGCATGTTGACTGTTGATTTTTTAATTTCTTCATCATTTATTCCGAAACTCGTCTTAACTTTAAGCCATGCAGCTGAACCAGCCTTTTGATACCGGAAACCTGGAGTTACTGGCCCGACAAGTGGTCGAAGGGTTTATTATTGGCTTGCATAAAAGCCCGTTTCACGGCTTTTCTGTCGAGTTTGCCGAGCACCGGTTGTACAACCCCGGCGATAACCTGCGGTACATAGATTGGAAGGTGTATGGCAAGAGCGACAAAATGTTCGTGAAGAAGTTTGAAGAAGAGACCAATCTGAAGTGTTGCATTGCGATGGATACTTCTGCATCCATGCGTTTCCCGGCAGAGGGGATGAACAAGCTGTATTTTTCCTGCCTTGCTGCGGCTGCACTGATGCAGTTATTGCGCAAACAGCTGGACGCTACGGGCCTAAAGCTATTTGCCGACCAGGTATACTGGTCTTCTCCGATAAAGTCCAGTGAGCGGCACTATAAGATGCTGATCACAGAAATGGAAAAATTGCTCATTGCTCCGTCAATAGAAGGGCAGACCAACCTTCCTGATGTGCTGCATCATATCGCAGAAACAATGCCCAAGAGATCACTGGTGATGGTATTCAGTGACTTTATGGATGATCTCTCGCGGGAGGAGGCATTTTATGATTCCCTCCAGCACCTGAAACATCAGCAGAATGAAGTGATCATATTTCACATAGGAGAGGGGAGAAAAGAGTGGGATTTCGCCTTTGAAAACCGCCCCTATGAATTTGTAGATATGGAAACCGGTCAAAAAATAAAGCTGAAACCGGAGCAGGTAAAAGAAGAGTACCTGTCGCAGCTAAAAGCTTACCACGAGCGGCTTTACCAGCATTGCGCACAATACAATATAGACCTCGTAGCCTGCGATATCAATACCTCTATGGATGTGATTTTGCGACAATATCTGAGGAAAAGAAATAAATTGATGTAATATCAAAAAAAATATTTACCTTTGCAAACCTAATTTTAGTGTAGTATTGTGTATGAGGTACCACAGAGAGTTTGAAATAGCATATGTAGGTTTAAAAAATGGGGTTCATACCTTTAATTACGAGATTGGGAAACCGTTTTTTGAACTGATCGGAGCGGAAGCAGAAGATCTGGAGGCCGTAAATGTACAGGCAACTGTTACATTGGATAAGCACCCTGATTTTCTTGCCTTAAAGTTCGATATTAATGGCAGCGTTGATGTAGCCTGTGATCGTTGCGGTGAGATTTTCACCCTGCCTTTATGGGACGAATTTGACCTGATCGTGAAGTTGAGAGACCATACAATGGAAGATGAGGGTGAGACAGAAGATGATGGTGATATTGTATTCCTCTCCAAAAATGAAACGGTTATAGATCTTTCAGAATGGATTTATGAATTCATCTTGCTGAGTATTCCGATGCAGCGCATCCATCCGGATGATGCAGAAGGCAATACAACCTGTAACAAAGACAATCTGGCCCTGTTGGACAAGATGAGTCAGCAGCAGGCAGAAGAAGATGAAGAAGCCGCTAAAGAACAACAGAAAAATAATATTTGGAAGGGCCTTGATGCCTTTAAAAATAATAATAATCAGAATTAATCAATAAGTAAAATCTAGAAATCATGCCAAATCCTAAACGTCGTCATTCTGCACAAAGAGGAGCTAAGCGTCGTACGCATTACAAAGCTGTAGCAGCTACAATCAGTACAGATGCAACTACTGGAGAATCACATTTACGCCACCGCGCTCACTGGAGCGAAGGTAAAATGTACTACCGTGGTAAAGTAGTTATTGATAACGCTACCACAGAGACTGCAGATACTGCTGAATAATATATAAAAATGTTGGTAAGGGAAATTTTACCAACATTTTTATTTTATATCATACTAAATATTGCACACCAATTATATTATGATGAATATAGGGCTCGATTTGATGGGTGGCGATTTAGCCCCTAAAGAAGCGGTACTGGGAGCATTGGCTTATTTCCAGGAATTTGCCGATAGTCATTTAGTGTTGATAGGAAATGAAGATGCATGCAAGGAATACCTGCCCTCACTGGACGCGTATTCCGGCAGATACAAATTTGTGCATGCTCCTCAGGTGATTGAAATGAATGAACATCCGACCAAAGCGTTGAAGGAGAAACAACAATCCAGCATCGCTATGGGATTTGGTATGTTGAAAGCAGGTAAGATTGATGCATTCTTAAGCGCTGGTAACACCGGTGCTATGCTGGTAGGTGCTATGTATACGGTAGCCCCGATCGAAGGCGTATTGCGTCCTACGATTGCTTCTCTGGTACCCCGGGAAGATGAAGGATACAATTTACTGCTGGACGTTGGCGCTAATGCTGATTGCAAACCGGAACACCTTAATCAGTTTGCTGTATTAGGCGCACTGTATGCAGAGTATGTACTGGGTATTAAGCAACCGGAAGTAGGCCTGCTGAACCTGGGAGAGGAAGAGGGTAAGGGTAATATCCTGTGCCAGGCTACCTATCCTTTGCTGAAAGAAAATACAGCTATTAATTTTATCGGCAATATCGAAGGCAGAGACATTTTTGGTGAAAGAGCCAGAGTTGCAGTTTGTGAAGGATTTACCGGTAATATCGTGCTGAAAATGGCAGAGTCTGTATATGACCTGTTCAAGAAGCGTGATAAGATCCACGATCCTTTGCTGGAGCGCTTTAACTATGAGCAATATGGTGGTGTACCTATTCTGGGTATCAATGCACCGGTTATGATTGGTCATGGTATCTCTAATGCCATTGCATTCAAAGCAATGATCCGCAGTGCGGAGAAAGTTATTTCTACAGGCCTGATCGATGCGATGAAAAAGCATTTCCAGGTTGTGAAAGAAGCTTAATCTGCTAAGACAAATGATTTTATGTATAGAGCAGCCGTTGGATACGGCTGCTCTATTTATTTTATGATTACTTGCAAGAAAATTGCAGCGTTCTATTCCGGACTATTATATACTTAGTACCTGGGTACTAAATTTCCAGCTGCTGAACCCCAGAAGCACTACTTCTGATGACTATTGCCTAAAAGCTGTAACTCAATCCGAAAGTCGCCATATTATACACATCCTTGCTTTTGTTGGAAGCCAGATCAGGATCGTACCCATCTATTTTATCACTCATACAGTAATTGATCTGGTATTTGAAATTGAGGCTAAGACCTTTCTGCTGAAAAGCCTTACGCAATGGGATTTCGATACCGAAAGAAACCGGCACTACCGTGTTTACACCACTATAATCACCCTGGTAGCGGAAATTGCCGTTAGGCACCTCATGTACGGTAGTACTGCTGCCGATAAGCCCAAATCCGCCTGCTGCATACACACCTGATAAATAATACAGGGCACGGCTGGAGTCGCTTGTGCCGAAGGTACGCAATGGGTATACTTTTAGCTGCAGGTCACCCTGGTTATACTTGTTACTGTAATACAGATCATTGGCGGTCTCTTGATTCCCTCCGCTTAAAGTACCGCCATTCCAGCTGATAGCAAGGGACAGAAACCGAAAACCGGATTGCCACTCACCATAAACGCCGTAATGATTATTAATCCCGTTCGGAGTTGCATCGGTACGGGAGATAGTAAGTCCGTATTGTGCCCCCACAGTGAATTGTGCCTGTGCAGCAGTAGTACATGCTGTAAGCAGGGCCATAGCCAACAAGCTTTGTCTGATCATAGTTATTTTAATTGAAAATACAGGTAATTGTTTCGGGATGTAATATACCATAAATGACAAATACTACCCAGTTATGAGTAGTATTTGTTATATTATGATATTTAATTGAAAACTGATTAAGCTTCCATGTAGCTTTCGATCGGCTCACAGGTACAGATCAGGTTACGGTCACCATGTGTATTGTTTACACGACCCACAGTAGGCCAGAATTTAGCCGCTTTGATGTATGGTAATGGATAAACCGCTTCTTCTCTTGTGTATGCATGATTCCACTCGCTGCTGATTACAACGTGCTGTGTATGCGGTGCATTTTTCAATGGGTTGTCTGTTGTATCCATACGACCTTCTTCAATTGCTTTGATCTCTTCTCTGATCGATAACATTGCGTCACAGAAACGGTCCAGTTCACCTTTATCTTCACTTTCTGTAGGCTCGATCATGATCGTACCCGGTACAGGGAAGCTCATAGTAGGTGCGTGGAAGCCATAGTCCATCAGACGTTTAGCCACATCTTCCGCTTCGATACCAGCCGTTTTCTTGAATGGTCTCAGGTCTACGATAAACTCGTGTGCACAAGTACCGTTAGAACCGGTATACAGGATCTCATAAGCATCTTTCAGGCGCGCTTTCATATAGTTCGCATTCAGGATAGCATATTGGGTAGCTGCTTTAGCACCGGTGGCACCCAGCATACGGATGTATGCATAAGAGATCAGCAGAATAGAAGCAGAGCCGAACGGAGCAGCAGATACTGCATAGCTAGGCTTACCTTTCAGTTCGTTTTCGTTGATCACATGGCTAGGCAGGAATGGAATCAGGTGTGCTGCCACACAGATAGGTCCTACACCCGGACCACCACCACCGTGAGGGATAGCGAAGGTTTTGTGCAGGTTCAGGTGACAAACATCTGCTCCGATGAAGCCAGGAGCCGTCAGGCCAACCTGTGCATTCATATTCGCACCATCCATATATACTTGTCCGCCATTCTCGTGAATGATGCGGGTAATATCTTTAATACTTTCTTCGAAAATACCGTAAGTAGAAGGGTAGGTAATCATGATACCCGCCAGGTCGTTCTTGTATTGTTCTGCCTTAGCTTTCAGGTCTTCTACATCAATATAACCGTTTTCATGTGCTTTTACCACAACCACTTTGTAGCCCGCCATTACTGCAGATGCAGGGTTGGTACCGTGTGCAGAGATCGGGATCAGCATGATGTTTCTGTTGCCTTCACCTCTGCTTTCGTGGTATGCGCGGATACACAGCAGACCTGCGTATTCACCGTTCGCACCACTGTTTGGCTGTACGCTGCAACCGGCAAATCCGGTGATGGTAGACAGGTATGCTTCCAGTTCTTTAATGATGTGCAGGTAACCCTGTGTTTGCTCTTTTGGTGCAAACGGGTGCATTTTGCTCCAGTGAGACCAGCTCAGTGGAATCATTTCAGTAGCCGCATTCAGCTTCATGGTACAGCTACCCAGAGAGATCATGCTGGTATTCAGGCTCAGGTCTTTATTTTCCAGAGACTTGATATAACGCATCATCAGGGTTTCGCTGTGATGGCTGTTAAAGTTAGTATGGGTCAGGTAGTCAGAAGTACGCACCAGGTTAGCTGGGATATTAGCCATTAACTGATCGTCACTTGCATCGTAGCTTACTGCTTCCACCACATCGTTCAGGATGTTGATGATATCAGCCAGGTCTTCAAATGAAGTTGTTTCATCTAAAGCAATGCTCACCATATGGTCGCCGATATAACGGAAGTTGATACCCGCTTTTTCTGCCTGGCTCTGGATGATCGCACCTGTGTTGGTTACAATAGTAACCGTATCAAAGAATGAATCAGATACCAGCTCGTGTCCGTTCTCTTTCAGTGCTTTAGCTAAAGTCTGAGCTAAGATGTGTACACGGGAGGCAATCGCTTTCAGGCCTTTAGGACCGTGGAATACTGCATACATTGCCGCCATATTGGCCAGTAATGCCTGTGCAGTACAAATATTAGAAGTTGCTTTTTCGCGTTTGATATGCTGCTCACGGGTTTGTAAAGCCATACGTAAAGCACGGCCACCTTGTGCATCAATACTTACACCGATGATACGGCCAGGGATGCTGCGTTTGAACTCATCCTTACAAGAGAAGAATGCCGCGTGCGGACCACCGAAGCCCAGTGGTACACCGAAACGTTGCGCAGAACCTAAGGCAACATCAGCGCCCAGCTCGCCCGGAGGGGTTAATAATGTCAGGGCCAGCAGATCAGTTGCAAAAGCAACATAACCGCCTGCACCATGTACTTTCTCAACGAAAGCAGTATAATCCTCAACAGAACCTAAACCATTAGGATACTGAACGATCGCTCCGAAGAATGTATCGTCGATCGCTACGGTTTTGTAATCGCCGAATACCAGTTCGATACCCAGTGGAGTAGCTCTGGTAGTGATTACATCTTTCGTCTGAGGGAACGTATGTTTGTCAACGAAGAATTTTGGTTTTTCTGGATTGCTTACAGACTTGTTTGCCGCATGGAAAAACATAGACATGGCCTCTGCAGCAGCAGTTGATTCGTCCAGCAGGGAAGCGTTGGCAATAGGTAATGCCGTCAGGTCGCTCACCATGGTCTGGTAGTTCAGCAAGCTCTCCAGGCGACCCTGAGAGATCTCGGCCTGGTATGGCGTATACTGTGTATACCAACCTGGGTTTTCAAAAACGTTTCTTAAAATAACGGAAGGGGTTACTGTGTCATAATAACCTTGTCCGATGTACGTTCTGAAGACTTTGTTTTTCAGGGAAACATCCTTCAGCATTCTTAAGTAATCTTGTTCGCTCAGCGCCGGCGGCAGGTTGAGATCCGTCGTCATGCGGATAGCAGAAGGGATGGTTTTGTCAATCAAAGCATCTATGCTATCAATACCGATAGTAGCAAGCATTTCCTTAGTCTGAGCTGCATCAGGCCCAATATGACGGCCTTGAAACTCGTGCTGTAATTGCGAAAATAGATTCATTATTAAACTAAATGATTTGTGGATGAGGCTGCAAATTTACAGTTTATTCTTCATCATACGAAATTCCGTTTATCAATAGTGGTA
>Ga0256790_1000014_pt1 | contig 107936 bp, 108 predicted proteins | sample MC6MC0941MT_FD_190206 | JGI IMG/M metagenome (GOLD analysis project Ga0256790, IMG submission 190206) | Metatranscriptome of enriched soil aggregate microbial communities from Iowa State University, Ames, United States - MC6-MC0941-MT... | ecosystem: Environmental > Terrestrial > Soil >... | reverse complement strand
TTATCTGTTATAAAAACTAGTCTTTATCTGCGGCTACTTTTTGAGCTTTTGATCGCGAAATTGAAACTGACCCTGCTGGATTGGTTCTTGTGGGTGCTGTACTGCAATCAGGTATATCTGCTTGCAGTGTTGAAGCCGGTGATTTTATTCATGAGATTTATGAAATATCAGGGCACAAAAAAAGGCAAGTTACTTACATCGCACCGCTCAACCATCTATCCTTGCTGCATTCCTGCCCTGGGGAAGTTCAATAGGAGCTGGTCGTATAAGACTTGCCGGCTGCAAATGTAGTACATTTTTTTGATTCAGAAAAATCTTTTGTGCGTTGATTTTTTCGATGTGGAAAACTAAAAAACTGATTCTTTCTGGTTTCTTAAAAATCTTTATCTTTGCACGACCGATTTTCGAAACGCTTTCTCTTCTTCGTTTCTTTTTTATTTGCCGGTTGATATAACATATATTATGAATACTAAATATATATTTGTAACCGGTGGGGTTACTTCTTCTTTAGGTAAAGGTATCATTGCCGCATCATTAGCCAAATTGTTACAGGCGCGTGGTTACAGAGCCACCATTCAAAAGTTCGATCCGTATATTAACGTAGATCCGGGTACTTTGAATCCTTACGAGCATGGCGAGTGTTATGTTACAGATGATGGTGCTGAAACCGATCTTGATCTGGGTCACTATGAGCGCTTTTTAGGCGTGCCGACATCTCAGGCCAACAATGTTACTACCGGACGTGTATATCAGTATGTCATCAATCGCGAGCGTGAAGGTGCTTATTTAGGTAAGACAGTGCAGGTTATTCCTCATATCACTGATGAAATCAAGCGCAGAATGCGTTTGCTGGGTGAGAATGGCGAATATGACGTAGTAATCACTGAGTTGGGTGGTACTGCCGGTGATATCGAATCCTTACCTTATATAGAGGCTGTACGTCAGTTGAAATGGGAGTTAGGTGATGATAATTGTATCGTGGTACACCTTACATTAATTCCGTACTTAAGCGCTGCTAAAGAACTTAAAACAAAGCCGACTCAGCACTCTGTTAAATTATTGAGTGAAAATGGAGTGCATCCTGATGTGTTGGTTTGCCGTACAGAGCATCCTCTGTATAAAGATCTGAAACGTAAGATTGCTTTGTTCTGTAATGTTACTACAGATGCAGTAATTGAAGCTATGGATGCGGACAGTATCTACAGTGTACCATTGGAAATGATGAAGGAAAAGCTGGATGAGATCTGTTTGAAAAAACTGAACCTGTCATTAGGCAATGATCCTGATCTGACCAACTGGAAAGAATTCCTGAATAAATTAAGATATCCTAAATCAACAGTTACTATCGGTCTGATTGGTAAGTATGTTGAACTGCAGGATGCTTATAAATCAATCCTGGAAGGATTTATCCATGCCGGAGCGATGAATGAATGTAAGGTAATAGTAAAAAATATTCACTCTGAGTTACTTACCGATGAAAATGTTAGTGACAAACTGCAGGAACTGGATGGTGTACTGGTTGCACCGGGTTTTGGTAGTCGTGGCATCGAAGGTAAGATCACTGCTATTCAGTATGCAAGAGAAAATAAGATTCCTTTCTTCGGGATCTGTTTAGGTATGCAGTGTGCTGCAATCGAATTTGCCAGAAATGTACTGGGTCATAAAGACGCGCATTCTACAGAGATGGACGAGCATACTGCTCATCCTGTAATTCATCTGATGGATGACCAGAAAAATGTATCTCAGAAAGGTGGTACAATGCGTTTAGGTGCTTACAACTGTTATGTAATGCCAGGGACTAAGCTTGCTGCTGCATATGGAGCAACGCAAATCAAAGAGCGTCATCGTCATCGTTACGAATTTAATAATGCCTATTTACAGGCGTTTGAAGATGCTGGTATGATTGCTTCCGGTAAGAATCCGGAGACCGGATTGGTAGAAACAATCGAGTTGAAAGATCATCCGTTCTACATTGGTGCGCAATTCCACCCTGAATATAAGAGTACTGTGCTGAATCCGCATCCGTTATTTGTGGCATTCGTTAAAGCTGCAAAGGAAAAGAAAGGAGAAGCCTAATTTTTAGGTTTGTCAATCTTTTTGTACTTTCGCCAAGCAAAAAAAGAAAATATAATATTTTAAAATCAAAAAATAATCGCAATGGCTGTATTAGTCAACAAAGACTCTAAAGTAATTGTACAGGGATTTACCGGTACAGAGGGTACTTTTCACGCAACACAAATGATTGAATATGGTACAAACGTTGTAGGTGGTGTAACACCAAATAAAGGTGGTACAACGCACTTAGACCGTCCTGTATTTAATACCGTAAAAGATGCTGTAGTTTCTACCGGAGCTGATACATCTATCATTTTTGTACCACCTGCATTTGCTGCAGATGCGGTTATGGAAGCTTCTGACGCAGGTATCAAAACAATTATCTGTATCACAGAAGGTATTCCAGTGCAAGATATGGTTAAAGCCCGCGAATATATTAAAGGTAAAGATTCACGCCTGATCGGACCTAACTGTCCTGGTGTTATTACTGCCGGAGAAGCTAAAGTTGGTATCATGCCTGGTTTCGTATTCGAAAAAGGTAAAATCGGTATCGTATCTAAATCGGGTACTTTAACTTACGAAGCTGCTGACCAGGTTGTTAAAGCTGGTTTAGGTGTTTCTACTGCTATTGGTATCGGTGGTGATCCGATTATCGGTACTACAACTAAAGAAGCTGTAGAACTGTTAATGAATGACCCTGAAACTGAAGGTATCATCATGATCGGTGAGATCGGTGGTAATATGGAAGCAGAGGCTGCTATGTGGCTGAAAGATAATATGCGTAAACCAGTAGTAGGTTTCATCGCTGGTCAAACTGCGCCTCCGGGTCGTCGTATGGGCCACGCTGGTGCAATCATTGGTGGTGCTGATGATACAGCAGAAGCTAAAATGAAAATTATGGGTGAGTGTGGTATTCACGTAGTAGCAAGCCCGGCTGATATCGGTAAAACAATGGCTTCAGTATTGAACAAATAAAAAGTTTATTGATAATCATACAGAAAAAAATGCACTCTCGATGAGAGTGCATTTTTTTCTGTATGAACTACGTAAATTTATTGGTGAAAACTAAAACCAATGAATACCGAAACTTATTCCCTGTTACAATTGGGTATGATAGAGGGTATAGGGGATGCCTATGCAACCCAACTACTAAATCATTTCCTCAACGCTCAAGCTATTTTTGATGCGTCCTTTAAAGAGCTTAATGCACTTATCGGCAAAACTAAGGCGCACAATATTCTCTCTTGTCCTGAAAGTAATGCCAGTATTGAAAATGAGCTGGATTTTATGCTAAGAAATGATATTATTCCGATTTCAATATTGGATGAGCGCTATCCACAGAAGTTGCGTAATATCCCAGATGCGCCGTATCTCATATTTTTTAAAGGAAATGAAGTTGCACTGAATAGTCAAAGGCAACTCGCCATAGTAGGATCACGCATGTTAACAGATTATGGAAAAGAATGGACACAATATATAGTTGATGCACTTAAGCCATATAATGTAACCATTGTTAGTGGCATGGCTTATGGAATAGATAGTGTGGCCCATAGTCAGGCACTGAAAAACGAAATGTCGACTATAGGTGTACTCGCCCATGGTTTAGATCGAATTTATCCTAATGTTCATGAACGCATGGCCGCGGAAATGATTGCAAATGGTGGGCTAGTCACCGAGTATAAATCACAAACAATCCCAGAGCGTCAGCATTTTCCGATGCGTAATCGTATTGTTGCGGGTATGACCGATGCAACAGTTGTTGTCGAAACCGATGTAAAAGGTGGTGCGATGATTACCGCTAAACTTGCTGTGGGTTATAACAGGGATGTTATGGCTATTCCAGGCAGAGCACAGGATGCAAGATCTTCTGGGTGTAATTACCTGATCAAAACACAAATGGCTCACCTGGTCACGGAGCTGGAGGATGTATTACAGTTAATGGGCTGGAATGTTGATGATATTACCCCGGTCAGGAGTATACAGCAACGATTATTTACTCATTGTAATGAGAGGGAGCATAAAATAATTGACCTTATTGGATATAAGAATACAATGCATATTGATGAATTGCAATTAAAAAGCGGAATAGATGATAGCCAGTTGGCTAATTTATTACTTCAGTTGGAATTTCAGGATATTGTGAGGGTCTTGCCCGGAAAACGCTATAAACTAAACTGTGCATAGATCTTATGGAGGATACATCTAAAGCGAAAAATATATCAATAAAAGATTGGAAAAATGATGATAAACCCAGGGAAAAATTGGTTTCCAAAGGGGCTGCGGCTTTATCTGATGCAGAACTGATTGCCATACTCTTAGGAAGTGGACATCAGGCATTCTCAGCGGTCGATCTAGCTCGTGCGATTCTGAGAAAGGCCGAGGATAATTTACATTTACTTGGAAAACTGCAGATAAAACAATTAGAAGAATTTAAAGGTATGGGACCTGCAAAGGCTGTGACGCTGATTGCAGCTCTGGAATTAGGTAAACGGAGGCAATACAATGACGTACTGGCACGAAAAATTGTTCAATCCAGTAGTGAGGCTGCGGTATTGTTGGTACCCTTACTAAAAGATCTGGAGCAGGAAAAAATGTTTGTGTTGTATCTCAATCATGCCAATTCTATTGTTTCCCAGGAATTTATAAGTTCCGGAGGCTTGACTTCTACTATTGTTGATATAAGACTTATCATGCGTAATGCGCTGCAACATCTGGCAACCAAGATAATTATTGCCCATAATCATCCTTCAGGTAATCTAAAACCATCTGTTTCGGATAAGAATACCACCCAGAAAGTCAAAGCGGCATGTCAATTATTTGATATCCAATTGATTGATCATTTGATTATATCTGATCAGGGGTATTTTAGTTTTGCTGACCAGGGATTATTATAAGTTGTGGATTTTCGGGGGATAACTTTTATGCCTAAAACTAAGAATAAATTTTACGATGCTGTATTTTGCATAAAGTCTTGGTATTATGCTAAAGGTTGGAATAGTAGGAAATAAGGAAAACGTTTTGTCCCGCATTAAACAATGGGGGATGGTAGGTTGTGTGCAAGTAGTGGGATATCACCTTGATGACAATCATAACTCTGATGTTATTCCGGGCTTCTACAGCTTTGTTGCATTTTCGAAGCTTGCACAGGCTGTTGATATAATTGATATCGTTTCTGAAGATGCTCGGCAAATTGAACATATTTATGAGGCCATCCATTTTCAAAAACATTTATTCCTGCACAATCCTTTTGTTTTGGATGTGCCTTCTCTGCAGCATATCGCAAAGCTTATCCAGGAGGCAAAGATTAAATGTCAGGTAGGTTTATACCTGAGATTCTTAAAGGAACTACAACCCGATTTACATACTGTACCACTGAAATTTATTGATATAAAGTGTGCCTATCAGGCAGGAGATCTGATGCTGGAGTGGCAGCAACTGGTCAATAATCACATTGATATAGTATTGAAATTACTTAAATCTCATGTGCGCAAAATATTTGCAAATAGTGTTGCCGTAGAAGATAATATTAAGGATCTGGTGAATATCCGTATGCAATTTGATAATGGAGCAATCGGAGATATATTATTGAACAGTAGTGCAATACGATTGGAGCATATTTTGTCGTTATATGGTATAGGCTATGTTTCTGAAATAGAAGTTATACAGGATAAATATCATTATATCCCGGAAGAAGCAGTAAATGCGGCATTAAATTCATTTATTTCTGATATTCAGCAGGATAACGTTACGAAAGTGACTATATTTGATGCCATAAATTCTGTAGAACTAGCCTCAGAAATTGTAAAACAAATAGAATCTTAAGATTGGATCTCAATAAGAAAAGAATAACTGCATTGAGGGTTTTAGTGGTATTAGATTATTTTACCGCTGTATTGGCGTGGATAGTCTTCTGGTTTCACAGACATAGAATATTAAAAAAAGATTTCCCTGATATTTATTATAGTGATGTATTCTCTCCAAGAGATTATTTACTCACTATCCTTATTATACCCATCTTCTGGCTTATTATATATTGGCTTTCAGGCACTTATTTCGATGTCTTTAAGAAATCTAGGCTACAGGAGATGTTCCGTAGTGTAATTAGTGCTTTTATTGGAGTTACCCTTATCGGACTGTATATTTTTGCAGATGATACGGGTAGTTTTAAGTACTTTTTTGAAATAACAGCCTGGTATTTCCTTGTGCATTTATTGGTATTATTGTTTGTACGGACCTATTATTTTGGCCGCACCAAGAAGCAATTGGTGGATCAGAAGGTGTGGGTAAATACTATTATAATTGGGAGTAACGGAAAGGCTAACTCAGTATATCGCCAGCTCATTGATAATCCTAAGATTATTGGACATAAAATCGTGGGCCTGGTGAGTGCAGATGGCTATGAATTAAATGATGAAAAGATTATCCCGAACCTGCCTTACCTGGGGGTAATAAATGATATTGAACGCATTATTGATGAACATAAAGTAGAAGAAGCAGTCGTTGCACTTGAGGCTTCAGAGCGTAGGCTGATTGAAAACATACTGGTAAAACTGAGTTATAGACCTATAGAGGTCAAGGTAATGCCGGAGCTGTATGATATCATCTCTGGTTCTGTACGGACTTCTAACGTTTTTGATAATGTAATGCTCAGTATATCACCTGAGTTAATTCCAAACTGGCAAAAAGTACTGAAAAGAACGATCGATGTAATTGCCGCAGTATTTGCCATTTTTATTCTGAGTCCGCTTTATATACTTAATATTATTATGGTACGTCGCTCCTCGCAAGGGCCGATATTGTATAAGCAGGAGCGTATAGGACTCAATGGTGCTCCATTTCATATCCTTAAATTCCGTTCCATGTATACCGATTCTGAGGTAAACGGACCGGCATTATCCAGCGATAATGATAAACGCATTACGCCATGGGGCAAAATTATGCGCAAATGGCGTTTTGATGAATTACCGCAGTTCTTTAATGTATTGAAAGGAGACATGTCTTTAGTAGGTCCAAGACCTGAACGAAAGCATTTTATCGATATCATTACCCAGACACATCCGCACTATCGTTTTCTGCACCGAGTAAAACCGGGTATTACCTCCTGGGGGATGGTGAAATTCGGTTATGCTGAGAATGTGAGCCAGATGATTGAGCGTATGAAGTATGATCTGCTTTATGTAGAAAACTGTTCTTTAATGCTCGATTTTAAGATTATGATTTTTACCCTTATCGTTCTATTTCAGGGTAGGGGGAAATAAATTTTCATTTATATATAATAACAGGGACACTATCATAATAGTGTCCCTGTTACATTTTAAATTCAGTTCAAAAATCGAGGGCTTAATGGATCGCAGTAGCGAATCGGCCATTCATTTTCATAATTGCCTTACCGGATTGTGATAAACTTGCTGCAATGCTGTATGTGCCTTCTTCATCAGCATTTTTGATGCTGATCTGCACCTGAATGTCTTGACCTGCCTCCGGAACCAAGAGCTGCAAAAATTTAACCTGTGCTGCCGAATTAAGTTGCAGTGCTGTTGTTACATGTTGACTGGTCAATTCCTTTATGATCTGTATCATACATACTCCGGGTACTACAGGCTGTCCGGGGAAGTGCCCTTTGAAGATGTCATGTGCAGGATTAATGTTGATAATTGCCTGTATATTCTGTTCTTCAACAGCAAAGGATTTTATATTGTAAAAATTACTCTGTAATAACATCTTCCGTTGTTTGTAGATTATTAGTGTTTAATTGCTGTAACTGTATAGTGAAATTGGCCTTAAGATGATTAATATAAATCGTTTCTGGCAAGTTCCCTGTTTTTGTAGGGCTGGTCTTCATAACCGTCACTTTTTTGCGATCATCTGCATTCTCTATACGATTCAGCTGTTGATGCTGATCAAAGATATAATACACAAAACCCTTATTCAATTCAAATTTAAGATAGTGATCTTCAGGATATTTAGGTAATACATATACACCAGTACTTTTTTGTGGCAGGTTATAGAAGAGCAGCAACTCAAAATCCTTTTTCAGCGTTTTGATCAGCGGCGCTTTATCCATCTGCGGTATAATATTATGAACAGAAAAAATACCATTATTATCCCAGCCAAAATCGAAATAAGTAATGCCCATCTGGTTCTGAAATACAACTCTTTTCCCTTCTTCCAGTTGTTTGATAAAAAGCAGTCCGCTCAGATGATAACGCTTGCCTAAAGGTGTTTTGCCATCCACAACACAGTTATACAATATCTTATCAAATACAGGTTGATAAGATGTTGACTGCTCCGAAAAAATATTTTGAACCGCTTCCGGAGCTTTTACAGCCTTCTGGTACTCTCTGACCTTACAGGACGACAATATGCAGAGCAGACTAACGTACAGAAAATAACGCATCGGAAAGGGCGGTGTTTAATTTCTTATTAGAAAAAACCATTTCGGTATAATCACCATTATTTTCAGTCATTACAAGCTTACTCACATTATTGTCTGCTTTATTGATATATACATCAATTTGCTTAAACAGGCTTTTCATAGATGCATTTACCGGACTCAGTTTCAATAAGTATTGAGAGGTAGAGGCTAATGCTTTTACCGAAAAATCCTTATTACTGAATACCGTTCCCCGCATACAATCCATCATTACCCGATTTACCGATTGCATAGTAAGGCTATTGCGTGTATTGATTTTAGAGACTTTGCCATTCTCTTTTACTGTAATCATTCCACCACTCATCACCAGCAGATATTGAAATGGCTGTGTATACTCAATGCGCACTTTATCCTGCTGTTTAAAATAGAATTTGCCTTTGGAACTAACCTTGTCATTCAGCATTTTCATATTCTTAATCTGAGTGAAATCACTGCTGATGGTCTGCGTTTTGGCAGCATTTCCTGCAAGGGCCTGTTGCACACTCGCCGGATTAGCAACCGGACTGAATTGTGCATGGCTGATATGTATACTCAAAACAGCAGCAAGCGTTAATAGTATTCTGGAAATCTTCATATTTGTGTATAAATGAATTGCAAAAATAAAGGAAATGATACAGGAATAGTTGTTAGATATTTAATAAACGTTCGATTGTATACTTTGATGGAATACAAAGCATATAGTTTAATTGATTGCATAGGTCTTATGATATCGACATAAAGATTATATTAACTTTTGGTTATTGAATTGTTATTATAAATTTGTTAGTACTAAAACGATGTGATATGGAAAGGTTTATAAAACTCAATCTCGAAAATGGAATGACATGCGCCTTAAATATTCAGAATATAATGTCTTTCTGGTTGATCAATGCAAACCCGCTTGCGGCTATAAAAACATGTATCATAAACCACCTCGGAGATAGGATTCATGTACGGCAGACACCCGCAATGATTATGCTGATGCTGAACCATCTGGCCAGCTTCGAATAGCAACTCCGTTCTTTGAATATATCTGAATAATGATTGAACGGTATAATACTATTACCTTTGCCCTTCAAAAAATATTCTTTTATGAAGATTAGCGGATTCACAATAATTCGCAATGCAACAATATATGACTTTCCGATAGTCGAGAGTATCAGTTCGGTATTGCCTCTTGTGGATGAGTTTATTGTTGTAATGGGAGACAGCCAGGACAACACTACAGACCTGGTAAAGTCAATCGATTCTCCCAAGGTAAAGATCATTAATACAGAATGGGATACCAAAACGTTTAATGCAGATGGAAATATCTATGCACAGCAAACAGATTTGGCCTTAAAGGCCTGTACCGGAGATTGGTGCATATATATACAGGCAGATGAAGTACTGCATGAAAATGGCTACGAGGCAATCAGGAATGCCTGTGCGCATTATCTGAATGATAGCAGGGTAGAGGGTTTTGTGTTTAAGTATGTCCATTTCTATGGTAATTATGACCATTACATAGATGCCCTGCACTTTGCCTATCCGAAAGAAGTGCGGATTGTCCGGAATCTGCCGGAAATACATTCCTGGAAAGATGCACAGTCATTCCGTAGTATAACAGATTTCGATGGAATCAGTTACGGGAAGAAAGAAGGTACACGCAAATTGAACTGCTTACAGATTGATGCTTATATGTATCATTACGGATGGAGCAGAGATCCCCGGAAAATAGGAAGGAAGATTGTAGAACAGAAGACCATGCATGATGGCACTGTAGCCGAACATTTTAAAACTGAGCTATACGAGTATGGAAACCTGAGCTATTTTCCCCTGTTTAAAGGCCAACATCCCAAATTGATGGAATCCCGTATCCGGAATATGGATTGGGGAGATGTACTGCAATATACCGGAGCCCCCACATCGAATATGAGGAAGAAATTTAAACTGAAATACAGGGTGATTAATTTCATTGAAAATAGAATTTTGGGAGGCAGAACCTTGGGAGGGTTTAAAAATTATAAATTAATCGGCAAAGCATAAGCTGTGAAAATAAATGCACGAGGCACTCATAAAGAGTGCCTCGTGTAATTGTGGGGTATTATCTTCATCTGCCATCAGTAACTGTTTAAGTAAGCAGGGTTTACATTGAGATTGTGTAGATGAAAACAGTAGGCTGTCTGGAAGCGGACAGCTTTCTTTATTACGTTATTATAGTTTGGAATGCATTCAGGCTTTACTTTGACGCTTTTGAAAAGAAGCCTTTCAATATTGATCTGAAAAAGAAAAGCCTTCCACTATGTGAAAGGCTTTTGTGATCCCAACTGGATTAATCTCGAACCATTTTTATGATGATTTAAAGTTATTGGCCATGCTTAATGACAAATTGATCTTGCTTGAACATCAGGAGATATCATATTTTGAGCGTATTCATAAGCCAAATGTCCGGCAACATACAGCCCGGCGACCTAGAGGTAGGAGGCTTTGATTATTGTTTAAACTAATTCTGCTAGAAACGGATTTATTTCTATTCTATATTTATCACAAATACAGATTACACGCTGTTTGTAGTATTTCCTTTATACACTACAGCAGTAATCACTGAAAGAGAAGGACAATAAACCAAAGCATTAAAATACCCTGTATCGAATTATTTTATTGGGTCCCCAAAAAGCTAAAATGAAATTATTATTATAAGGATCAATCTTCACCCTCATCTTATCAAAGGGGGGTAACTTTTTGATTACTAATAATTTATTATCCGTTTTATCAATTCTTGCATAATAGAAGCAAGTTTCCGCATTAGAATAAAATAAAATGTTGTAAAACTTGTTATCAACATTTAAATCTCTATTAAAATATTTTGGATAAATTATAGGCCCGTTCTGCGGCATGTCTTCCTGCCGGAAGTAATTTAGGTCTACTCCGGTACCGGAATTAGTATTGAAAACTTCAGGAGATTTGGATAGGATAAAATACTGATCTGAGAAAAAAGGATTTGAAAAATTAAAGTCAGTATAGTATTTGGGATTCAACTTTGTTGCCCAGTCATATTTTTTTGTTCTATCCGAATATCTGCCCACGGAATAGAAGCCTGCGGCAGGATAGTGAGGATGATTGTTTATTGAAGTGTATATGTTGCCATTAAAGTAATATATGTTTTCCGGCTCTGATGTAAATGGTACATCCTTATGTAGCAATTTCACTTTAATATCTTCAGGAATGACCGTCTTAATATATTTTCCGTTCTTATATAAGCCAACACTCATAAACTTGGCTACAAAAGTATCTATCCCTTTCGCGCCTCCGGTAAAGAAAAAAGTATTGGATACAGAAATAGCCAGTGTGTCTTTAAAAACAGAGAAGTCCTTTATAATGGCAATACTTTCATTGGTAATCTTTGATAGCCCGGTTTTGTAATAATTATAGGCCGCAGTATCTCCTTTACTAAACAATTCGAATGCCTTTTTGGTATCTTTTATGTCAATCGTTAGGGTATCAGACACCTTATTATTTAATACATCAAATAAAATAATACTGTGTGCCAGCATATCATATAGATATACCTTACCAGTATTTGTAAATTGATATTTACTTATGGAACTTTTAGAAATAGGGAAATTAAACTGTAACGTATCTGCATCTTTATGACTATTTAATTTATCAAACCAGAGACTGGCTGTTTTATTAAAGGCTGTTGCCGGAACCTTAAAATTAGCCCTTTCATTGCTAATCGTCGATCTACCATCTGTAGCATATTGGTCAAATAACGAATCCGAAAAGAGCAACTGCGCAGTATTTGAAAATAAATATTCCGTTCTCAGGCTATTGGAATCACTTTCAAACTGCTTTTGAAAAACAAAAGTGGTCGATTCTTTATTGATAAACGCCTCAATACCCTTAACACAGTTAGAGCAATCTAAGGGATTAAATGCTACGTAATAATTCTGAGAGAACGCGTAATGTTGTATCAGCAATAGCAAGATAGCAGGGAAAATGTTTTTCATAGTTATATCAATTTCAAAGAATTAAGCATTGGCTAAATTCAATTTAGCCAATGCTTAAAGCAATATTATTTGTGAGATACTAATCTTCTAAGAAGACAGATATTTCACCGTCAAACGTATAATTTACACCGGAAACAAGCTTAGAATTTGAATTGTCAATTGAAGCAGAAGCAACTACCGCTTCAAAAGTACCACCATTATAATGAACTAAGATAACGTCACCGGATTTAAGATCTTTTAAATCATTTTTATCAGTTTCAAAACAAGTTGAACCACTGTATGGGCATGAAACAGTGGAGGTACCATTACCATTATCTGAAATTTTCGTACTACCAAGAGCACAAACGCCAGCGTTTACAGTAGTAACACCTAATGCGGTTACTGCAACTAAAAATAATTTTTTCATAATTAGAAAATTTGGGTTGTGGGAAATAAATATTGTTATTATTAAGGCCTTAATATGTGCCAAAAAAAGTAAATTAAATGTTTGTTTCTAAGTTTTTGTTGTTAAAATTAACATAAATAAGAATTAAATTTAGACTTATAAAGTGTATCACTTATAACCAATCATAACCGATTGTTTTTTTATAAATTTCCAGAGCGAAGTTTTGTCAAGAAAAAATATTTTATTGAACAAGGTTACAATTTTTATTTCTTCTCATATCCAACCGGAGTTCTTGTAAGTTATATTAGTATTGGAAGGAATAAATGAAGGCATGTTACCGCAACTTTTCATTTATCCCATTTGGACTTCCGCTCAAATCCCAATCTTTGTATAAGCAACTTGGCCTGTTGAAACGGTAAAAAGCACTAAGCCCTATCAGATTATTGATGCTTTGGTAGAAATGCATAATGGTGACATGCCAATTAGTAGCTGTATTGCAACTAGACTGCTTCGTTATTTACCACAAGAAAAAGAGATTCCAGAACAAGAGGATTATATGATTACAAAGCAGGAAGCGAATATATTGGGACTAATTTCCAAAGGTTACAGTAATCAACAAATTGCAGATATGATAAACGTCAAGATATCAACTATAAGATGACATGTTTATAATATATTCATTAAACTAAGGGCTAAAAACCGTACTGAAGCTATCAATAAATACTTCTCAAATTAAAGCACAGTAGTGATTTCAAGAAAGCAACTCAAATATTGAAGAGTATATTAAAAAATGTCCATAACAGATACTTTAAATAAACACCGCCAATATTTCAAGCTGTCCCGCACATTGGCTCATAAAATTGACGTGAGGCCAGTAATAATCTAAAAATGAACAAAGCGTCCGTAATAAATTACAGGACGCTGTTCATTTTTTAGGAATGTAGAAATTTTACTATATGATTGTTGTTTAATTAATCGTCCAAGAATTTGAAGTGAGCGTAACAGAGTAGGCTCCACAATTTGCAGTTACACCTGTTTGGCCGTATGACACATTATGGCATGGAGCAAAATTAGGATTCATTGTTATCCACAAGTGATTTCCTGGAGCTGTTACGCCGCCAATTTGCCGGATAACCAGACAGCCTCCGATAATATTAGGGCCGGCAGTCATGGTTACCGAACTCATCGGGTTTATGGTTACGGGACCTGATGAAGGCGTAAAGCAGTTTAAATTCCTGGCTTCATAAAAAATCTCTACACTGCAGTGCAGGTTGTTGGTCAGGGTAAAAGTTTGCGCCTTTGCTTTTACGCTGAGGCCAAGCATAAGCAGCACGAGCAGGCTCATCATGTTGATTGTTGATTTCATATATTGTGTTTTATAGTGTGAGCGATTTTGTCATTATTAGTATTTAAAGTCCGGGGATTATCTAAGCTGGGAAATGCCGATATGGATTAGTTAGGATTACTTAAGTTATTCGGCAAACAAGCGTCAATTTGTTTTCTGGATGACCTTTGATTGCACATTATTTCCGGCTGATATTTTTAACAAGTAAGAGCCGCTTGGAACATCCATCATATTCAGTTTGACAGAACCCGTATTTTCTGCTTTAACTTCCTTGATTAATCTCCCTTGAATGGAATAAATGGCAATGCTGTATTTCTTTGTTTTATCTACTAAATCAATATAGATGTAGTCAGAGACCGGATTAGGGTAAATGTTTCCGATTAGATCTTTCCCCAGGTCAGCGATCTGGGTTGGCTGGCATGAGCTTACCATTCCGAATAAGGTAGCAATTACAGTAGTATCCAGCACTTCATTGTAATATCTCACGTCATCTATTTTACCCAGGAAACCACGCCCTAAGACAATATTATTAGTGGGTGCAGTAATGGGCGTTGTTGCCGCTGATTGAGAGGACAATAATTGATTATCCCGGTAAACTTTATAATCCCCATTCTCGTATACTGCTACGGCATGGTGCCAGGTTGTATCTGGGCTAGGGAAAATAGTTGAAGACATAGGTGCCCAGCATTCATGAAACAGTACGCGGTTTAAATCATATAAGCCAAAAAAATACCCGGAATTATTTGCCTTCTCTCCCCAGAAATACTCCATATCACCAGCGCTTAAAGATCCGCCCTGATACCAAAGGCTGATACTAAATGCCTGTCCCTGTGTGAAGGAGAAGTCGGCAGTTAAAGGAATTTCAATATAGCTGTTTATATTACCGGCAAACAAATAAGCGCAATTATTCTGGCCAAACCGATCAGAGACCGGAAATACATTGCCCACAATTTGCCCATTATTACTATTACCACTAACATCAAGCGTATTACCACTAAAGGTATAACTTGCCTTCAGGCTTCCAGGAGTTTGGGCGGAAGCAGTTGCTGCTGTAAGCAGAGCAGCAAGCACTGTTAATTTTAAATTTGTAAACATATTATTGGGGTTTTGGTGATTATAAGTAGTTTTAAAAGGCACACTTCAAAATGAAATGCGATGCATTGTAGTTCAAATTGTATGTGGTGAGATGAGCCTTGATTGGTACGGTAAATAAAGGCTAGCGTAAATATTAGGCAAAGAGCAGTATTTACCTATTGGCTCAGTTTGACTGTTGCATCCTTTTATAAATGGTATTTAGCTTTTCACATAGGGCGGCACAGTCTGCATTTACATCCGAAGTCCACCAGGCCCAGCAGTAGGTACCAATACAACAGCCACACCATTTGCCGGTAGGTCTGTTTTGTGGCTCGTTATCGGTTACCCCATTCAACCTGTACTCAATGGTAACGACCACCGGGCTGCCGTTATAGACAGTGCGATAAGAATAGGCACCTAATTCAACAGGTTTTTTGAAAATATTCCGGATGGTAATGTGGTGTTTAACCGGAATATTTGGATCAAATACAAGTTCTCCCTTTAAGGTGTCCTTTTCCAGGGGAAGATTTCTCCAACAAAACGTTCCGCCACCACAACCACCTTCGTCGCAGCCATTACAGTTATCACAGCCGATGAGTTGTTTGGCGACCGGGGTATGCGTAAGGACAGGAAATGGCATTGCGTAAAATCCACCCTTGTTATTTTGCATTAGTTTATATCCTATCGAAATGCTGTCTGTTGATAGCCTTTCGGTAAGTTCCGGATCATTTGTAGAGAAGGTGATCATCACAGGAGATAGAAATACTGCATTGATTTCATTGCTGACTGACCCGGTTGTACTGGTGAGGATATCAGTCTGCCAGGTTTGCGTGTTCGTTATGATTTCATGTTTTTGATCCAGTAAGGGGATCAACGGCATTACGGTTTCATACTTGGATGATTGACTGCTACTGGCTGCAGCTGCGTTCGTTTGTTTATTTACAGGTTCCCTATAAGATCTTTCGCAAGAGCCGAGGGCCATGCTGAGCAGCGCTATTGCAAATAGTGCTGCATTCCTTTTGATGTTTTTCATGATTAGTTAGTTTTCGGGTTATTGATACCACAAAAATGGACTAATAGTAAAAGCAAAAAATCCCTAATGCTAGGGATATTAATAATAGAGCCTGGCCCGACAAACAATCCGATTTATGATAAATTGACAGCCGGCTTTGTAGTATCCCAGTACTGCAGGGGAACGCCTTAGCGAAGATTCTGATAATAATAGGCGATAGCCTCTCCGAGAGAAGAAATATGCAGCTTTTCGTAAATCCGTTTGGTATGCGAATTAATTGTTGTATAGCTTACTCCAAGTTTTTCTGCGACCATTTTATAGCTTAACCCTTCGGCCAGTGCGCACAATACCTCATTTTCTTTCGGGCTTAAGGGAGACTTCTGCTGTGTAGGCTTAAAGTAGTCAAGTACTTTCTGGGCGATGGCCGGGTTCAACACCGCACCGCCTTCATAGACTTCTTCTATAGCCTGAAGAATACGTTGGGGCTTGTCATTTTTTAAGATATAGCCGCTGGCGCCGTTTTTCAGGCTACTAAATATCTTTTCACTGTCGTCGTAAGCCGTTTGCATCAGCACCTTGACCTCCGGATAGCTGTTTTTGATTCGTTTTAACCCTTCCAGACCGTCGACTTCCGGCATATTGATGTCCATAAGTACGACATCAGGGTAGAAATCTTCTATATCCTGTATTGCATTTGAACAATTAGCAGCTTCTGCTACAACGATAAAATCACTATTCAGGCTTAGCAGAGATTTTAAACTATCTCTGCGTTCGATGCTGTCGTCATATATGAATATTCGGATCTTCATTTACTAAATGTAACAAACTTTGTGTACAGTGTTACCCCTAAATTAAGGGATAAAAGGGATGCAAACCAAGATAATCGTTCCTTTGTTAACTGCGGTATCAATGGTGAATGAACCTTTTAATTCTTCAGACCTGATACGCATATTGGTCAGTCCATTCCCTTTTCGAAAATCAGGATTAAAACCGATTCCATTATCCTGGATTATTAATTGAATTTGATTGTCTTTTCTTTCGATACTAATGAACACATTCGTGGCCTGACTATATTTTGCGATATTGTTTATAGCTTCCTTGGCAATCAGAACAATATTCTTTCTTACAGTAATGTCTCTTATGATTTGATTGATAGTTGGTGCTATAACTATTTTGTAATCCATTTTGCCATCGCCTAAAATATCATGGGCGAAATTTTTAATCCGGCTACCGATGGTCATAAACTCTTCTTCTCCTGGCTTCATACTCCAGATAATGTCGCCAATTTTATCTGCCAGATTTCTTGCCTGGTCTTCAACTTTCTGCAGAATGCTCCTGGCTCTGTCAGTATCTGTCTTGATTAATTGATTTGCTACAGCACTGTTTAGTTGCAGGGCACTTAAAGTTGCCCCGATATCATCATGCAGATCGGCCGTTATCTTTTTCCTTTGAAGTTCCAGTGCTAATTGCCGCTCATAAATTGTTTTCTGTCTTTGCAGCCGCATCCAGTTTAGCCACCAAAAAATTGATGCCGTTATCGAAATAGCAATCAGGCTCCAGAACCATATAGATTGATAAAACGGTGTCTTTATATAGAAATCAAGTTTTAGCTGGCTTTTACTGATCTTATTATTGGCATCAATTGCCCTTATATAAATAACATGTCGGCCATTACTTAACTGAATATTCAGTGTGTTTCCCTCCAGTGTGCTCCATTTCTGATCATCATTTAAACGGTACTGAATGGCCTTAAAGTGCCCGCTGAGCTCTATACCGGCAAATTGGAGCGTAATGTTATTTTGGTTACTTTCCAGCTGGTAACTTTGGGCGATTGGTGTATTGACCTGGTTTATTTTGATACCTGTTAGTTCGGGGAAAATTTCAAATTTAGGGCTCTGGTAATTTGCCGGGATTACGGCAATACCGTTTTCGGTAACTACATAAACGGTATCACCTTTGGCTACCAGGCTATTAATGGAATTGGAAGGCAGGCCATCATTTTTCGAAATCGTGCTGATCGTGTACTGTAGTTTGTCGCCTTGGAAGTTATAAGTTAAAATGGCAACACCGGTTTTTCCACCGATCCATATTTTGTTCTTATGTGAGAGCAAGCAGGTAATATTCTCTGGGATAGAAGCATTTTCCTTTATGGCTGTATATACCGTATCATTTTTAAACGCCAATAAACTTCCACTTAATGTACCAGCCCAAAGAGTCTGGTCATTGCCATAGGCCAAAACAGAAAGATTTTCATTCCTGAAGGTTTTATTTAAAGGGATAGGTGTGGAGAAATCTTTGCTGATGTTATACCCGTACAGCCCATTGGTACTAATATAGTATATGTGATTATCACCTGTGGCTACCAGGCTTAGTGCCCTGTCATAGTTGCTGTTTAGGTTCTTTGTTTGTCCGGTATTAGGGTTCAGGGAGATCAGGCCCGCTATAGTACCGAAAACAATGACACTGTCATTAAGCACTATTGCGTCCTTTAACAAGGTTGATCTGTGTTTTGAACTTAAAACCTTTTGGAATGGCCCAAAATTAACGCTGTAGCCGCGGTCATTGACCAAAATCACGTCATCTTTTATACAGATTACCTTTCTGATCCAGGTTTGATAATTTTTGTCCCGATACTCATACTTATTCAACTGGTTGTTTTTGACGGTCAGTACCTGCCCATAATAATTGCCTGCAAATAATTCATTACGGTTATTTATCGCAAGGCTTAGAAAATTAGGGTTAACATAATTCGGAGCTATATTGATATTCCTGATTTTATTATTGTCGTAATAATTGAGGCCCTCATCAAGTGTACCAGTCCAGATATTGTTGAATCGGTCCACGTAGGCGCAGTTGGCTTTAATGTTGCCCTCTAATTTGGTGATCAATGAAAGATCATCTTTGTTATAGATATAAATATTGCCCCGATTGCTGGTTATGACAAGGTTTGATGAAATGATTTTATACCAGGCGATGTTATCGGGTATAGTGATCGTCGATACCTCATAGGAAAGGGGCTGGACATTGCTTATCGTTATTTTGTAAACTTTATTCTTACCCGTGAAATGGTAAACCGCATTATCTGAGAAGTATGCTTTTACAAAATTATATTCAGATCTTAGGACAATACTATCTATTAATTTATTACCTAGAAAGAGGTAATTGATGTAAGTATGCTGGTTGCTGGTTTTTAGCCTTACGTCTATAGGCTTGTTGTTTACCTGTATTCTGTCCCCCAGCTGTGTATTATAATCAATTATCCGCTTGTTTTTAAAAGTTACATAGCCGTTATGGTTATGGAATTTTATGGAACCATCGCTCAAATGGGTTGCAGCAAGTAAAGATTTGGAGATGTTATTAAGATGTAGATTATTTTTGACAGGTACAAAAATCCCATTGATTTTGTCGAAATACGAAGGTGGCTGCTTATAACTGTTTGCCCAGATATTCCCATCGCCATCCTTTAAAATCTGCAGCACCTCATTTGAAGGGAGGCCCTGCCTTACCGAGAAATTCTGGAAGTACTTGCCATCAAAACGGGATACGCCATTATCTGTAGCGATCCATAGAAATCCCTTATCATCTTCCACCATATCATAAATATGATTGCTTGGCAAACCCTCTTTAGTAGTAAACGTGTTTCGTTTTACATAAGATTGTGCTGGGGAATGAGTATTCAAACACTGTAAAAGAATTGATATGATGAGTGCCTTTCTGATATTTTAGGTGGGATGAAGGTTAGTTAAATGTAAGTAAAATTAGGAAACTATAATAATATCTTTCTAATGGATAACTAATGTAAAATTAGTAAGTAAATGATATTACATTTCCATTTAGATTTTAGAGAAAATCAAAAAGGCTGCAGATTTTCTGCAGCCTTTTTTGATTTGGTGTATGCGTTTTTTTAATTAGTGTTTCACTACAATCTGAACATTGACGCTCTTTCCGTTTACGGTAGTATTGAGGAAATATGTTCCAGCTATTAAATTTTGTAAACCATCTAAGATGAATGAATGCTTACCTGTTTGACTATTGAACCTTTTTTGGGAAACTGTGCGTCCGGTAATATCTTTTAAGCATAATTCAACAGTCCCTTTCTCTTTCATATTTATATCAGCGTGTATTTCACCAATAAAAGGATTAGGATATACAGCAGATGCAGAAGCTGACAATTCTATATGTTTGTTAAATGCCATATCGCCCCATTTATGGAATGCATGATGTAACACTTCATCGTTTGAAAGAGGGTCAATATCATAATATGTAGTATATAAATATTCAGGAGAAATATCCTCATCAATTTTACTAAAAGCTATACCGGAATTATAGTAAGGAAATCCACCAATGTTTGGATATGGACTAGTTGTTGCAGCACTAGGCAGTTCCATGTAATCCAGGGTATTGATAGCACCGTTGCCATCAGGTTTTATAATTGTACCAATATAACTATTATAATTTCCATCAGTAGTATACCACCCAATTGTAATTACGTCGTTTTGAGCTGAAGGGCCCATGCCATAATGTAAAGCCGGTGAGTATGCGCTAAATTGACCCGTTAAATCCGCATTCCCCTGACTTCCATCATTAGCAACAACAGTGTATGCGTTAGGATAGGCTTGATAATAGGTAAGCCGCACAAAAACAGATGAATTATTTTGATCTGTATAGGTATATGCCCAGTTTTTATTATTGTCATAATCTTTACTATCGAAAGATATTTTAGAATTAATCGGTACTGGAAGATTATTTACATCTTCAATCATAGGAGCGATAGGTCCGCTAGCAAACAATAAACTAGGAAAGTCATATATAGAGGTCGTTATCGTAGTACCAGGGGTATTCCTGGAAACGAAACGAACATAGCTACTTGAGCCAATATCCTGTAATGCTACATCGGGATCCATCTCTCCGTAAGTGCTGCTTAAATCAACGATATTTCCCCAATTACCGTCCTCGCAACCAATTGCCTGTAACCCTACAAAAGGATTGTCCCAAACGACAACGGCTTGATGCCTACGGGAATCCATCCGAATGCGATGTCCATAATATCCATAACCGGCTGAGGTTAAGTTAATCGTAGAGTTCAGTACTATAGGATTGATTGAAGAAGAAGTTATATCATAAACATCAATTTTAAACCCGAAGCCATGATGCAAATAGGCAACTAGAATTTGCATTGTACCGAGGGAAGGGTTTTGGATAGCTCCTACCTGAAGTGAAAAATCACTTCCATAAATTATGCTCTTTTGAAATAAGACATTCGTAGGATCATCTGGTTGTGTAAATTGTATTGTTACCTCGCCCACTTTCGAACCACGTCCAGAAAGGTAAACATCGACATCTCCCCATGCAGTCGGAGCAAGCCCACCAGCCCTAAAGGAGTGACAAGAAATTTCATCAGTTGGGAATGCATTCAAAGGTGTACTGTAAACAAAATTATGCGCCATAGACGGTTCAAAATTCTGAGCCCTTACATTGATAAATGAAATGAATAGCAAACAAAAAAAAGTAAAGATTTTGTGCATAAAAAAGAAATTAAAGGGTTAAAATAACTGTTAGTTTCTATTATGAGGTAACAAAGAACTATTATGGTTAAGTAAGTAAGAACAGTTTAATTTTATTTATTAAAATACACTACAACAGGGTTTGAGACTAGAACCGGTTAAATCGAATAGCTTTTCGCAGGGATATTAATATAGCTCAATTGGTAATGAAATCTGGATTTGGAAAGATTATAAGAATCAATGATTTTGCCCAAAGAGACATTAAACAATTACACAATCATGAAATTAGTAATTTTCACCTTTGAGTGATATTGAAATAGTATATATATTTTTTTGCCTTAAATAAGTTTTTCACTATCAATACTAATTCCTCAAACCACGGGCATCCTCAGATTATTTTAAACTTGTCTGAAAAAAGGGGTACTTACAGGGACTAAAAACATTGCTGCTCTAATACATGCGATAGGAGTAGCTTTGGATTTTAAGAAACTGCAATTTGGAGTTTTCGCAGGCTGGATAAAATATCTGACAAGAATCAGATCAATTGGATTTATAAGGGTAAAGGCATGGAGCATTGAATTTGGATACTCAATCTTCTGTGTAAGTACCAAGCCTTTAAGTGGAGGGGCTTCAACGGCTAACTAGATAATAATTGCTCAACCTTATGAGAGCACTCTCATAAAATGAAGAGAGGATAAAAGATGTAAATTTAGGGTTCGATAATGCTTCGAAAACATCACTCCAAAAATGAATTTTAAGCGAATTTTGTTAAAATCATTTCTTTTAAGTAGAATTTAAATGAAAATATAGGCTTAATGCTAGTTTGAAGTGGTTCGAGTACAATAGGGGTGGCAAAGCTGAAACAACTGTGATAATTTCAGTGACGGCGTACAATTTGTTTAATATCAATTAATTATGACTAGTATGTCCATTTTGTTGAAATTTTAAATAAGATAAGAATTTCGACTTAATTAATTCGCGAAAAGATTGTAAGTATTTGATTTACAGTTTTTTAAATAAAAAAATGCGATAAGATTTTTTCTTATCGCATTTTGTGAACCGGATTGGATTCGAACCAATGACCCTCAGCTTAGAAGGCTGATGCTCTATCCAGCTGAGCTACCGGTCCATCCTGTACTAACAAACGCTGTGTTAGTAACGGGTTGCAAAAATAAGGATTGTTTATGAAATAAACAAAATGAATTTCTAAATTATTTAATGTCGAAATCGACTACTACACGCTCACTTCTTGGATGCGCCTGGCAGGTAAGGATAAAGTTATTCGCAATTTCATCCGGCTCCAGACCATAATTCACTTCCATGTCTACCTCACCTTCTATCAGCTTCGCTTTACAGGTACAGCACACACCACCTTTACAGGCATATGGCAAGTCCCCACCATGTTGTAACGCAGCATCCAGTATATTTTCACCACCGTATGGCAGATCCATATCAAAAGCAGAACCATCGAGACGTACTGTTACACGGCTCAGTTTGCTTCTGTCAATTTGCTGTTGCTTCGCTTCCCATTCTTTATTAACCGTTTTCGGTTGATCTGGAGAAGAGAACAGTTCAAAATGAACACTATCTTCCGGTTTCTTCATTTCATTGAGGAAATAATCCTTCAATGCTATGATCATCGGCTCAGGACCACAGATGAAAATATCATCAATCGTATTAAAATTAATAAGCTTATTGCTGAAAGATCTCACTTTCTCAACCGTAATCATACCATTGAACATCTCTGCTTCCTGCAGTTCACGATCAAATACGTGGAACAGACGCAGGCGGTTCATAAAGCGGTTTTTCAGTGCTTCCAGCTCTTCTTTAAAAATAATGGAACTACGGTTGTAGTTGCCGAATATCAATGTAAAGGTACTTTCCGGCTCGTTATATAATACGTCCTTCATGATACTCATGATAGGCGTAATACCACTACCAGCTGCAAAAGCAAGATAGTTTCTGTTTGTTTTATCAGAAGATTTCGGGGTGAATTTACCCAGCGGCGGCATAGTCGCAAGCGTGTCTCCTACCTTAAGCACATTATTGGCCCAGGAACTGAATTTTCCCTCCGGAACCACACGCTTTACAGCTACACGCAATTCATTATCACATTTGCCGGAGCAGATAGAGTAAGAGCGTCTTACTTCCTGTCCGTCAATAATAGTCTTGAATGTCAGGTATTGGCCAGGCAGATAGTCAAATGCAGATTGTATAGATTCAGGAACTTCCAGTGCAATGGATACGCAATCCGGGGTTTCCTGGCGAATATCTTTTACGACTAAATCGTGGAATTGTAATGTAGACATAATGGCGCAAATTTAAGTAAAAGCAACTGAATTTTACATATTTTTTACAGAGACAGGATGGAACAGATTTTACAGAACAAAGCGGTTATATTACAGTTTGCTTTGCCGGGAAAAAATAGTTGCCTGATACACAATATAGATTTTTTTCAGCTGGTGCACAATTGTCCGGAATAGTGATAAATTGCGACCACATAATCAAGATATGTTAGTAAAGCTATTTGGCAGCGCCGTTTATGGCGTATCTGCAATGACCATAACTATAGAAGTAGACACTATCCCAGGCAGCGGGTATTTTATTGTCGGATTGCCGGACAATGCTGTAAAAGAAAGTGTAGATCGAATCCTGTCCGCCTTTAAAAATAATGATTACAAAAGTCCGCGCTACAAAATGGTGATCAATATGGCCCCGGCAGATATCAGAAAAGCCGGTTCTGCCTACGATCTTCCGATTGCCATAGGTATGCTGGCCGCCACAGAGCAGTTGACATCCTCCTTGTTAGATTCATATGTGATCATGGGGGAGTTGCAGCTGGATGGTACACTCCGCCCGGTAAAAGGAACTTTGCCCATGGCGATACAAGCCCGGCAGGAAGGTTTTAAAGGAATGATCGTACCGGTACAGAATGCCCGTGAAGCAGCTATGGTCAATAACCTTGAAGTATATGGTGCAAGTACATTAAAAGAAGTGATTGAGATCCTGGAGGGGCAGTCATCGTTAAAACCAACCGTGGTGGATACCCGGGCCGAATTTGCAAAGGCCCAGGAAGCATTTATCTATGATTTTAATGAGGTCAAAGGACAGGAAAATATTAAAAGAGCAATGGAGATTGCTGCAGCCGGAGGGCATAATGTGATCCTCGTCGGTCCTCCCGGTGCCGGAAAGACTATGCTGGCCAGGAGGTTACCCACCATCCTGCCTCCGATCAGTTTGCATGAAGCGCTGGAGACAACCAAGATACACTCTGTAGCAGGAAAGCTGCCAGAACATGCATCGCTTATAGCCCACAGGCCATTCCGCAGTCCGCACCACAGTATATCAGATGCAGGTCTTATCGGGGGAGGGGGCAATCCGCAGCCAGGCGAGATTTCCCTTGCCCATAATGGTGTATTATTCCTGGACGAATTGCCGGAGTTCAAACGGTCGGTACTGGAAGTTATGCGGCAACCGATGGAAGAACGGAGAGTAACTATTGCCCGGGCAAAGGTGAGCATCGATTATCCGGCGAGCTTTATGCTGGTGGCCTCTATGAATCCCTGCCCCTGCGGGTATTACAACCATCCTGACAAAGAATGTACCTGTCCTCCGCAGATGGTACAGAAATACCTGAATAAAATATCCGGACCATTGCTGGATCGTATAGACCTGCATGTAGAGGTTACTCCAGTGCCATACGAAGAACTTTCCGCAGACCGTATTGCAGTATCCAGCGATACCATCCGGGAAAGGGTAATCCGGGCCAGGGATATACAAACCGCGCGGTTCGGAGAAACGGATGTGTATTGTAATGCACAGATGAGTCATAAACACCTGCAGGAATATTGTATACTGGATATGGTTAGTGCCAATCTCCTGAAGGTGGCTATGAAAAAGCTGAGCCTTTCTGCAAGAGCCTACGATCGTATCCTGAAAGTGGCTCGTACCATTGCAGATCTGGAAGGCACAGAAAACATAAAGGCCGAGCATATTGCTGAAGCCATACAGTTCCGAAGCCTGGACCGGGAACACTGGGCGGGATAATAAAAATAGCCATTGGTGTTCCAATGGCTATTTTTATTATATACTGAAATCTGGTTTTACGATTCAAATACCGATTAACGGTGGTGACCATAATATCTTGCACGTTGTGCTTCTCTTCTGTGGTGCATGGCCATTCTTCTGTGTCTTTCTGCCATGCGTCTGTGGTGTATAGCCGCTCTTCTCTGGTGTACTACTACCGGACGCGGGCGATATCCATGATGGATGACTACATGCGGTGGTGGTGGAGGTGGGGGCAATACACGATGATGGCGATGGTGATGTCTGCCTCTGTATTGTGCATTGGCATCAATTGTGCTTAAGCTGAAGATGATTGTTAATAGTGCGATTAATCCTAATACTTTGCCTTTCATAAAATTAAAATTTTAAATAAGTTAGTGAGCTTTTTCTGGAATATAAGACCCGGTCTGTTTCTAAAGGTTTATTAGCAGAAGTGAAAAAAATCATAAAACCACTGAAATATACATTGGCCGGGCCATGATAAATATTTATTTTTGACAACTCAAAAACAACCGGAATGGAATTTACCCCATTATCATTGGCTGATGCGCAGCTGATCACTTTACCCCGCTTCCTGGACAACAGGGGCAGTTTTGTCAAAACATTCCACAATGATTTATTTGTACAGAATAGCATTTTCTTTGAGCTGAAAGAAAGCTACTTCTCCTATTCAGAAAAGGATGTGATCAGAGGTATGCATTTCCAGTTGCCACCGCACCAGCATGCCAAAGTTGTTTTTTGTCCTAAAGGAGCTATACTGGATGTTATAGTTGACCTGCGTAAAGATTCGGTAACCTACGGTAAGCATGAAGCCAGAGTATTGTCTGAAGCCAATCACCAGGCTTTTTACATTCCGGAAGGTTTCGCACACGGATTCAAGTCCCTGGAGCAGGATAGCATCACCTATTACCTGGTCTCCTCTGTATATCACCCCCAAAGCGATACCGGTATCCGTTTCGACTCCTTAGGTATTGAATGGGATTGCGCCAGCCCCATAGTGTCAGAGCGTGACCGTTCTTTTGTTGCCTTTAATGAATTTGAGAGCCCTTTTTAAATAAATATAAAATAGCATGATGCGTATAGCCGTTTTTCCCGGTACATTTGATCCCATTACACTGGGCCATGTGGATGTAATTAAACGCTCCATCCCTTTATTTGATAAAATAGTAATCGGTATCGGGCTTAATTCTACCAAGCAGCCCATGTTTTCTGTAGAGCAGCGTGTAGGCTGGATACAGGAGATTTTTAAAGATACCCCCAGTGTATCAGTAGCCCCGTATGAAGGTCTGACCATTGATTTCTGTAAGCAGTTTGATGCTCAGTTTATCCTGAGAGGAATCCGTTATGTAAGCGATTTTGAGTATGAAAAGGGTATTGCCGATATGAACCGTATGCTGAGCAAAAATGTGGAGACCATATTCCTCACCAGTTCTCCTGAATACTCTACCGTGTCCTCCACACTGGTGCGGGATGTGATCCGTCATCACGGAGATGTATCGCAGTTTTTACCCCCTGAAGTACGTTGGGACAAATAAGAATTTAGCACTTTATTGATGTTATTTTAATTACCTTTGCACTTCGCAAAGAAAAAAATAAGTTTTATGATAACAAACGTTTTGTTACAAGCACAACAACCGGGTGGCGCATTTATGCCGATTTTCATGATCGGTATGATTGTAGTGATGTACTTCTTCATGATCCGTCCGCAACAAAAGAAAGCCAAAGAGCAAAAATTATTTGCTGAAAAATTAGTGGCAGGTGAAAAAGTAGTAATGACTTCCGGTATTCACGGTCGCATTGTCCGCACTAATGATGATGGTACTTTAACGATCGAAATCGACAGAAATACCAATATTACAGTAGAACGTCAGGCAGTATCAATGGAAATGACCAATGCATACCTGAAGAAAACTGGTGCAGATACTACTGCTAAAGTTGTTTCTTAATTAATTCGAAAACAATTTCAGACGCCGGAATCCATAGGGATTCCGGCGTCTTTGTTTGGTGGAAATAAGTAACTTTACCTTATGCTTAAAATAGGAATAACCGGGGGCATCGGCTCCGGGAAAAGTATAGTGGCACGCATCTTCCAGACCCTGGGTATACCTGTGCTGGATGCGGATGCTTTTGCAAAGCAACTTATGGCTGAGAATGATAAAGTACGGCTGGACCTGATCGAAGCTTTCGGAGCAGAAGTCTTTGATGCCGGTCAGCTGAACCGCGCTTTTCTTTCCCAACTGGTATTTAATGATCCGGTACACCTGAACCGGCTTAACGGTATTGTACACCCTGCGGTAAAACAATATGGTACTGCATGGATGGAGCAGCAACATGCCCCATATGTACTCAAAGAAGCTGCCCTGTTTTTTGAAAGTGGCAGCTATACAGATATGGATTATATGATCGGAGTGTTCAGCCCCTTAGAGCAGCGTATAGAGCGGGCCATGAAGCGCGATGGAGCTACACGTGATGCCATACTGAAGCGCATCGACAAGCAGATGAATGAGGATGAAAAAATGAGCCGCTGTGATTTCGTAATTTACAATGACGGCAGTCATTCTTTAATCGAACAAGTCTTACATTTGCATCATCAATTTTTAGAACAAACAAAATAAGATATTATAGCTATGGCTTTATCATCAGACAGCAATACACTGCTGGACCTATCGGAGATTATGCACCTGAGAAACGGTAAGGTAGGTATCGTATATACCGAATGGAACGATGCAATCATTAATGAGCAGATTGCCGGTGCAAAGCGCATTGCCGAGCAGACGGGAAATACTATTTCTAACCTGGTGAAAGTGCCTGGCTGTTTCGAAATACCTTATGCCTGTAAGGCATTGTATGAGCAAACGATCAATGATGCTGACGGACCTAATGCGATTATTGCATTCGGAGCCGTGATCCGCGGTGGTACGCCACATTTTGACTATGTGTGCAAAGCCGTAACAGAAGGTATTCTGCAGTTGAACCTTAGCCTGCCGATCCCGGTTATTTTCGGTGTACTGACGCTGGATAATGATGCTCAGGCCTGGGAGCGCTTAGGCGGAGTGCATGGTCATAAAGGTGAGGAGGCCATGATCGCTGCATTGAAAATGATTCAGATGAAAAATGAGCTGGAAGACTGATCCAGCCTTAAATAGCATCAAAAAAGACCAGCAATTTGCTGGTCTTTTTTGATGTAGTGATTTGTAAATTTTTTGTTAAGCAGGATTACCTTTTCTCGTTTTGGAGCATAAAAAGCATAACCAAGAAATCTGATATGAAAACGATTAAAGTACTGCTGGCCCTGACTATAGCCGGCTCCTGTCTTGCTTCCTGCCGACGTGCTCCTTCTATGGAAAACGAAACCGGAGCACAATCCGAAGTGGCGGCTAATGCTACTTCCGAACCTTCTGTGACATCAGACGGAATTAATAATGATGAGCGGAAAATGGCCAAAAAGGCCGATGTCCGTTCCCGCGTAAAAGATGTGCTGGCTGCTACCACACAACTAGAGCGTGTGACCAAAGAAGTAGGGGGCATAGTGATGAACTCTAAACTGGAAAACAGGGAAGAGGGTATATACACGCAAGCCTTTACAAATGACTCCCTGAAAGAAATACAGACTTACGTACCCACATCTACACTGACCCTGAAAGTGCCCGTGCAATACCTGGATACCTTTATGAATGTGCTGGTTGCCCAGTCTGAGTTTATCAACAGCCGCAACCTTTCACTGGAAGACCTTACGTTGCAGTATGTCGGCAATAAATTAAAACAGGATGCTTCTAAAGCAAATAATCTCGCTCCTAAAAATGTCGATAATGTTGACTATATAGATGCAAAAACGGAACAGAATATAAACCGTAAACTGGAGAACCTCAGCATTAATGACCAGGTGCGCTATGCAACACTTATTGTTGATCTGTATCAGCCTAAAAAGGTAACAATAACCCTCATTCCGAATATTGATAATATGGTAAAACCACACTTCGGAGATCAGCTGAAGGGCGCAATGCAGAATGGCTGGTGGCTGATCAAACAACTGCTCATTGGGCTCGCTAATCTTTGGGTCTTTATACTGATCGGTGGCGTAGTGTTGCTTATTGTACGCAGATATAAAACCGTAAAACCTGTTGTTAAACCTTAAATATTGCTGATCATGAAAAATGTAATGAAAAGCCTGGCTATAGTTGCCGGATTGAGTATTGCAGGAGGTGCTTGCGTATCCACGCCCAAGACAGAGCCCATAGTGGAGGGGGCCTGGAAAGTCAGCGACCTGGTCTCCACAGATAGCACATCCGATATGGGTTTGCTGCTTATGGCCCTTGTCGGGACATCGCCTGACAGTATTCGTTTGGAGAAAGATAGTCTTAAGGTGGTGATGCACAGCAAGGACAGTGTCTTCACAGAAGCGATGAAATATACCCGTAAGCAAGACTCTATGTGGGTGCATAATGCCGGAGGTACGATAGTACCGATAGGTATAAAATGGGAAGGAGATACTCTGGTGCTGGCTGGCAATGGCTATACCTATTACCTGGTACGTTAAGTAAAAAGGCTCGCAAATTGCGAGCCTTTTTTATAATTAAAACCGGGTTGCATTAAGCCAGTTTTGCTTTCAGGTTTTGATCCAGTGCATCCAGGAATTCTTCAGTGTACAGGTAGTGTTCACCATGATTCACTTTATTACCATAGATACATACAGCCAGATCTTTAGTCATTTTACCGCTTTCAACCGTTTCGATACAAACCGCTTCCAGTGCATGACAGAAGTTGATCAGCTCCTGGTTGTTGTCCAGTTTACCTCTGAATTCCAGACCTCTAGTCCATGCGAAGATAGATGCGATCGGGTTAGTAGAAGTAGGGTTGCCTTTCTGATGCTCGCGGTAGTGGCGGGTTACGGTACCGTGTGCTGCTTCCGCTTCCATGGTTTTTCCATCAGGAGTAACCAGTGTAGACGTCATCAGACCCAAAGAACCGAAACCTTGAGCTACGGTGTCAGACTGAACGTCACCGTCGTAGTTTTTACAAGCCCATACGAAGTTACCGTTCCATTTCAGGGCAGAAGCAACCATGTCATCGATCAGGCGATGCTCATAAGTAATACCAGCAACTTCAAACTGAGTTTTGAATTCATTTTGATAGATCTCTTCAAAAATATCTTTGAAACGACCATCATATTTTTTAAGGATAGTATTTTTAGTAGACAGGTACAGAGGCCATTTTTTGCTTAATGCCTGGTTGAAACAAGAACGAGCAAAACCCATGATGCTTTCATCAGTGTTGTACATAGTCAGTGCTACGCCATCACCTTTGAAATTGTACACTTCATATTCCTGAACGGTACCATCTTCACCTTCAAACTTCACCGTCAGTTTGCCTTTACCCTTAGTTACAAAATCCGTAGCGCGGTATTGGTCACCGAATGCGTGACGACCGATACAGATCGGAGCAGTCCAGTTCGGAACCAGGCGCGGAACGTTTTCACAAACGATAGGCTCACGGAATACAGTACCATCAAGGATGTTACGGATAGTTCCGTTAGGAGACTTCCACATTTGTTTCAGGTTAAACTCCTGTACACGTTGCTCATCCGGAGTGATGGTAGCACATTTAATACCTACACCATATTCTTTAATTGCATTAGCCGCATCAACAGTTACCTGGTCATCAGTAGCATCACGATGCTCCATACCCAGGTCATAATATTTAATATCAACTTCCAGGTAAGGTAAAATCAGTTTATCCTTGATGAACTTCCAGATAATCCGGGTCATTTCATCACCATCTAATTCCACAACCGGGTTGGCTACTTTAATTTTTGAACTCATTTTTATTGATTTTATTATGTCGGTTTTAAAAAACTATTGGCGAAAATAGTAAAATCAATTGAAAGGTGTGCACCTTATCCTATAAATGACCATATGTTCACATAAGTCCTATAAAAGATTATTTAGTGCAGCGGAAAGGCTGGGGTAGTTAAACCGGAATCCGGCATGCCGCAGCCGTTCCGAAATAACATTGCTGCTGGCCAGCAACAGTTCCGGTTCGGTGCCGATAACACGCGCACCGATATTTATCGCAAACCCCGGTGCCGGCAGGCCGACCGGCATATGTACTGCCTGGCGCATGGTTTTCATAAATACCCGGTTATTGACGGGTTCCGGTGCTGCAAAGTTGATGGGACCTTCAATATCACCCTTATTGGCAAGAAAGCGGATGATCTGGTAGTAGTCCTCAATATGAATCCAGCTCACCATTTGCCGGCCACTGCCCTGGGTGCCTCCCAGTCCTATTCTTGCCAGGGTACTTAAAGGCTTCAGCGGCCCCCCACCTTTACCCATAACAACTGCCGTACGCATTGCAATGCGCTTGGTATGATACATTTCATGAGCAAATAAGGCCTGCTCCCATAACTCACTGACTTCGGCCATAAAAGAGGTGCCCGGTTCATAATCTGTTTCGGTCATGACCTTATCTTCCGAAGCCTTGTAATAGGCGACACCACTGGCATTGAACCAGAATTGCGGTGGCTGCTTACACTGGTGTACCAGCTCATTGAGCGTCGCCGTCGTACGGGTACGACTTTCGAGAATCGCCTTTTTATTGGCTTCGGTATGCCTGCAGTTGACCGATTTTCCTGCGAGGTTGATCAGTAGCCAGCTCTGCTCCAGTGCATCCAGCAGGGCTTTCTGGTCATTCCAGGAGACATGTCCTTCCCCTTTGTCGCGTGATATAATCAATACCTGGTGTCCTTCAGAAGTAAATTTCTTTTTGAGGTAGTGTCCGATAAATCCGGATCCGCCAGCCAGTATAACTTTTGTCATAGTTTTTGGGAGATTAGTCATGAAAAATAAAGTTATTCAATGATGTGGATACCCGCAACTATATTGTTTTTATATTAACTATATTTGTTGGCTAAAATTGCAATTATTTAATTTTTATAATGAAAAAAATCACATTAAGCATTGTAGCTATTGCTTGCATGATGCAAGTGGCGCAGGCACAGGACAATCTGGTAAAAACAGCTAGCGGTACAAAGATCGACGCGAAAAAGAAAGCGTATAAATTTACAGATGTAATCAATCTGGATCGTACTCCTGTAGAAAACCAGGGTAGTTCAGGTACTTGCTGGAGTTATTCCACAGGTTCTTTCCTGGAATCAGAAATGATCAAAGCAGGTCGCAAGCCGGTACAATTGTCTAAGATCTTCCACGCCAGAAAACAATATGAAGATAAAGCGGAAACCTATGTGCGCATGAGCGGTAACATCGGTTGGGGCGATGGTGGTGAAGCGCATGATGTGATACACCTGTATGGTAAATACGGTGCTATGCCTAAAGAGGCATATTCCGGTTTACAGAACGGTGCTACCCGCAACAATTTCGGTGAAATGCAAGCGGTGATTGAAGGCATCCTGAAAGGTGTGGTAGCTAATAAAAACGGTACCATCTCTCCGGTATGGAAAAACGTAGTAAACAGTGCCTTAGACGGTTACCTGGGTGCAGTGCCGCAAACATTCACTTACGAGGGTAAATCATACACTCCGAAAACGTTCGCAAGTGAAGTAGTAGGATTGAATGCCAATGATTATATCGAATTCATTTCTCAAACCAATACCCCGTACTGGGAAAAAGCAATGATGATGGTTCCGGATAACTGGTCTTTCCAATGGATCAACAACATTCCTATGACCGACATGACTGCTGTTATCGATAACGCGCTGAAAAGCGGCTATACTGTAGCATGGGGTGCAGATGTATCTGAACCTTATTTCAGCTGGCCTAATGGTGTAGCATTCGTTCCGGACAGCGCCCAGTTTATGGACGCAAAACGTATGAAGAAAGAAGATAAAGACGCTTTGTTCGCTACCGTGAAAAAAGAAATGAACATCACTCCTGAACTGCGTCAGCAAGGACTGGACAACCAGGCTACAACTGATGACCATGGTATGCACATCGTAGGTATGTCTAAAGACCAGAACGGTAAGGAATATTACATCGTGAAAAACTCATGGGGTGAGGATAACGATTATAAAGGATTCCTGCACGTATCCAAAGCGTATGTACAGTACAAAACCACCAGCATCCTGCTGAATAAAAAAGGTGTACCGGCATCAATTATGCAAAAAGTACAACCTTAATCGGGTTATGATAAATTACTGAAGCGCGGGGTATATTCCCCGCGCTTTTTTATGCGGTATCTGCCGTAAATTTGTAGTAAAAAGGAGGGGCAGATGTTTATCTATACTGCAGCACAAATGAAGAGAGTGGATGAGCATACCGTACAGGTGCAGCAAATCAGTTCCTGGGAGCTGATGGAACGGGCCGCACAGGCTGTAGTTAAGAAGCTGCAGCTACGCTTTTCTGAGGAAAAGCCTTTCGTAATCATCTGCGGCAAAGGGAATAACGGTGGCGATGGCCTTGCCATAGCCCGTATATTGCACAAAGCTCAACGTAAAGTATTGGTCTACCTGCTGGAAGACAACAAGTACTCCAAAGATAATTTTCATAACCAGAAGCTGCTCAGCGACCTGGCCATACCCATTCATTTCTTTCGCAAGCAGGATCGCTGGCGCATACCGGATGTCGCCATCCTCATTGATTGTCTCTTTGGCTACGGCTTGCAGCATACACTGGATCCCGACTGGCAACCATTGATCGATATGATCAATACCGCAGCAACAATCGTCTCTGTAGACCTGCCATCTGGCTTGCTGCCCGATGAGCATACGCCGGAGACTGCCCCGGTCGTGCATGCAGATTATACTTATACATTCCATGCGCCTAAAATAGCATTACTGTTTCCCGAAAATCAGGAGCGGGTAGGTGCAATGATAATCGTCGATATACAACTTGATGATGATGTAGTGAACCGCGAAGAATTACCGTACGAGTATATCAGTCCTGCTATTCTGCAACAACACTGGAAATCTAGGGATCATTTCAGCCATAAAGGGACGTACGGGCATGTGCTGGTTGCGGGGGGAAGCTATGGTAAAATAGGCTCCATTGTATTGAGCAGCAAAGCTGCGCTGCGTGCAGGTTGCGGACTGGTTACTGCCTATACACCGCAATGCGGTTATACTATTCTGCAGACGGCCTTTCCCGAAGCTATGGTGCTTACCGATCCTGCGCTGGATTGCATTACCGATCTGCCCCGGGCCAAAAAGTATGCGGCCATTGCCATAGGTATGGGCATAGGGCAGGAGTCTGAAACGGTAGCTGCACTTACTAAATGGCTGCGGGATGAGTATGCGGTAATGCCCCCACTGGTCATTGATGCCGATGGATTGAACATCCTCTCTATGCACCCTGAATTACTTGGTTCTGTACCGGATTACAGTATCCTTACCCCGCATCCCAAAGAGCTGGAGCGGCTGATCGGTAGTTGGGACAATGACTTTGATAAATGGTATCGTACCCGGATGTTTGCCCGGCAACATAACCTGATCGTGATGATTAAAGGCGCGCATACGGCAATTGTACTACCTAATGGCCGTACATACTTCAACAGCAGCGGTAATCCAGGAATGGCCACAGCCGGCAGCGGAGATGTGCTTTCTGGCATTATTGCCGGTTTACTGGCCCAGGACTACAGCCCGGAAGTGGCTGCCATAATAGGTGTATGGGTACATGGACGTGCCGGAGACCTGGCTCGCCGCGATCTGGGTATGGAAAGCCTGATTGCCGGCGATCTGATCGCTTATCTGCCCAAAGCCTTAATGGAGCTGCATCCCAAAGGATAGATCATTGTTATCATACACATAAAAAGCGCGCAGTATAACTGCGCGCTTTTTAATTTATAAAATTAAGATCAGGCATTCGCTTGCAACAAGCGCACCAGCTCTGCTTTTGGAGCAGTGCCGCTATGTCTCCATACAGACTGACCGTTTTTGAAGATCATAAATGTAGGTACACTACTGATCTGGTATTCCTGCGCAATCTGCGGAAATTTGTCCACATCAATTTTAACCACACGTGCCCCTTCACCAACCGCATCTTTTACCTGCTCCAGTACCGGGGCCATAGCCTGGCACGGCCCGCACCAGGTAGCGAAAAAGTCGATCAGTACCGGCTTGTTATCATTAATCAGTTCTTGAAATTTATCCAGCATAGTTATCTTTTTTAGTAGTTTGAACAGAACATTGGTTTCCTGCGCATCCCAGTCTGAATACGGCCATAGCCACAAAGTACAGACCCACACCCATTAACAGCCATTGCTGATCCAGGGCGGATTGTATTGCTGCCCAGGCACCAATAACAAAGTACAATATCCTTCTCAGGGTCCAGCCGAAAAGCAATGGTTTATTCATGTGTTTTCTTTTGCAGGTTGATGAATAATTCAGTACCCGCTCTCGGAGGAATGCTGTTGGTGCAGCGCTCCATCGTATGTACCATGTAATATGGTGCAAATAATGCGTCGTACTCAGGTTTAAACCCACCGAAAGGAGGGCCTTGCTTCTCGAACTCCGTATCAAAAAGTAGTCCGATTATCCTTCCTCCCGGTCCAAGCAGGGAATATGTTTTGGTAACATAATCAGGACGTAATTCAGGATTCAGCGCACAGAAAAAAGTCTGTTCGATGATCAGGTCAAACTGTCCATTCAGCGTGAAAAAATCCTGATGCAGGATATTAATCCTTGGCTCATTGCTGTAACGGGACCGTAACTGCTCCACTGCATGAGGGGCAATGTCGATCAGGGTAATATTGCTAAAACCCATATCCAGTAAGGCTTTTGCTTCATAGGCATTGCCACAGCCCGGGATCAGTATTGCAGCATCCTTGTCCGGATATTGTTGCATATACTCTACAATAGCAGGCGATGCATATCCTATATCCCATCCAGATGTACCTTGCTCCCATCGGCTATTCCAATAGTTTGCATCCAGGTGTTTGTTTTGATCCAGTTCCATAATTATTTCAGTACTTTAGTCTGGCAAACAAAATCCGTTTTAGGTACTGCTGTTTTTGCAATAGCATTGTATCCCCCATCAACTTCACTGAAGTTACGGTAACCGCGGGCCTGTAAAATACTGGCCGCAATCATGCTTCGGTAACCACCGGCGCAGTGTACAAAGAAGTGCTCGTCAGGGTTTACATCCTTGATCCAGTCATTGATCAGCGCCAGCGGACGATGATATGCACCATCCACATGCTCAGCAGCGTATTCTCCATCCTTGCGTACATCAATGATAGTTGATTGTTCATTTATGCGTGCTGCAAAATCAGCGGCAGTAATGCGATCTACAGTATCCGTTTCTTTACCTTCCTTTTTCCATGCTTCAAATCCGCCATCCAGGTAGCCGATCACATTGTCAAACCCTACACGGCTCAGGCGGGTAATCGCTTCTTCAATAGTATCGTCTTCTACCACCAGCAGTAAAGGTTGTTTTACATCCACAATCATCGCACCAACCCATGGCGCGAAATCGCCTTTGAGGCCGATATTGATTGAGTTCGGGATAAAGCCCTGGCTGAATGCACCGCTATTGCGGGTATCCAGTATCAGTGCCCCGGTTTCTTCTGCCGCACTTTCAAATGCATCAGGAGAGAGGGCCGTTTTGCCTTTCGCCATAACGGCATCAAAGCTTTCATAACCCAGTTTGTTCATCGCCACATTCATGCCGAAATATCCGGGAGGAGCAGACAGACCCTCTGTTACTGCTTGTATAAAGCTCGCTTTGTCGGGTTGATTCAGCGCATAGTTCGTTTTTTTCTGGTTGCCCAGGGTATCTACCGTTTCTTTCTGCATGTTTTTACCACAGGCAGAACCAGCACCATGTGCGGGGTATACCGTAACATCATCTGCTAAAGGCATAATCTTTTGAGTCAGGCTATCGTAGAGCATTCCGGCCAGGTCTTCCTGTGTCATGCTGGCTGCTTTCTGCGCCAGATCCGGACGGCCTACATCACCTAAAAACAGCGTATCTCCGCTGAAAATCGCCACATCCTTACCACTTTCGTCTTTTAAGAGGTAGGTTGTACTCTCCATGGTATGACCAGGAGTATGTAATGCTGTAATCGTTACTTTACCGATATTAAATACCTGTCCGTCTGTAGCTACAGTAGAATCAAAAGCCGGCTGTGCTGTAGGTCCGTACACGATAGGAGCTCCTGTAGCCTTACTCAGATCCAGATGTCCAGAAACGAAGTCGGCATGGAAGTGTGTTTCGAAAATATATTTTAAGGCTACACCGTCTTTTGCCAGGCGGTCTGTATAAGGTTTGATTTCTCTCAGCGGGTCTATGATTGCGGCCTCACCTTCAGAAACAATATAATATGCTCCCTGCGCCAGGCAGCCGGTATAAATCTGTTCTATTTTCATTGCTTGTAATTTTTATATTATTGGACAAATGTATAACCCTTATACAAGATAAAAGGTAACATTTGTCACATTTCACCGTTTAGGCATTCATTTTCAATAAACAAATTTCGTGATTTGTACCGGAAAACGAAAGTGTAGCGGGGTATTTTAACTTTTTTGCCCTGCTATAGGCATATAAGGATTATAAATAGAAAGCGCTGCACAATGGCAGCGCTTGTATTAAGCTTGTGGATTATTTTTATTGTTATAGTATTCCTCTGCAGTGTATTCCAGGTCTTCATAGAATTCCTCACCGTATTTCCGGATCAGCGGTTCTTTCAGGAACTGGTATACAGGTACTTTCAGGGATTCGCCCAGCGTGCAGGCCGGACTGCATAAAGAAGGTTGCGGCTCGTAATTGAGCGCATGGAAATTTTCGTTTTCCACCACACGGATTGGAAACAGGTGACAGCTGATTGGCTTTTTATAATCGGTTTTTCCGTCATAATAGGCTTGTTCAATAGCGCATTTCACCATTCCGTTCTGGTCATAGTAGCCATATACACAGATACCGCCGTCAATAGTCGGGGTTACGATGTCAAACTCATCATCAAATGTGTAGGCACCATCTTCCTCGATCAGCTCAATGGCTTCCTGGGTCAGGTAGGGTTTCAGGATAGGATAAAGGTCTTCGATAAGGTTTGCCTCATCGCGGGTAATCGGGGCCCCGGCATCACCTTCTACACAACAGCCACCTTTACATTTGTTCAGGTCGCAGACAAATTTTTTGTCGAAAATGTCATCACTGATCAGGATGTCTTCTATAGATACCAAAGCAAAAATAATTAGACTGCAAAGGTAAGATTATTTTCAGAATATGGCTGTGATGTTGCGCGGCCGCAGGCCGCGCAACATCTTTTCGCTGTTATTAATATTAATCGTAATTTCGCAGACAGTTTATATATATGAAGAATATTCGCAATTTCTGTATTATTGCCCACATCGACCATGGTAAAAGTACCCTGGCCGATCGTCTGTTGGAACATACCAAGACCATTACCGAGCGCCAGATGCAAAATCAGGTGCTGGATGATATGGATCTGGAACGTGAGAAAGGAATCACTATTAAAAGTAAAGCCATCCAGGCTTCTTATACCAGAGGAAACGAAACGTATACTTTAAACCTGATCGATACTCCCGGCCACGTAGACTTCTCTTACGAGGTATCCCGTGCTTTAGCAGCCTGTGAAGGTGCGCTGCTGCTGGTCGATGCATCTCAGGGTATCCAGGCGCAAACCATTTCAAACTTATACTTAGCCATCGAAAATGACCTGGAGATCATCCCGGTGATCAATAAGATCGATATGGACGGTGCTATGATACCGGAAGTTACCGACCAGATTGTAGACCTGATTGGTTGTAAGCCGGAAGATATTATCCTGGCCAGCGGTAAAAGCGGTATCGGTATTGAAGAGATCCTGAGTGCGATCGTAGACCGCATTCCTGCTCCTGAAGGGGATCCTGAAGCGCCACTGCAGGCACTGATCTTTGACTCTGTATTCAACTCTTTCCGTGGTATTATCGTTTATTACCGTGTACTGAACGGTTCTATCAAGAAAGGAGAGAAGGTACGCTTCCTGAACACTGGTAAGGACTATGATGCCGACGAAGTCGGTACGCTGGGGCTGGGCCTCCTGCCTAAGCCTGAGGTGAAAACCGGCGATGTAGGTTATATCATTACCGGTATTAAAAATGCACGTGAGGTAAAAGTAGGGGATACCATTACCTCGGTTGCCAATCCGAGTAAGGAATCTATCAATGGTTTTGAGGACGTAAAACCAATGGTATTTGCCGGTATTTTCCCGGTGAACACTGATGAATTTGAAGAGCTGCGTGACTGTATGGAAAAACTACAGTTAAACGATGCTTCTCTGACCTTCGAGCCGGAAACATCACAGGCACTGGGCTTTGGTTTCCGATGCGGATTCCTGGGTATGCTGCACATGGAGATTATCCAGGAGCGCCTGGAACGCGAGTTCAACCAAACGGTAATCACTACCGTTCCGAACGTAAGTTTTCACGCATATACCACCCGTGAGCCGGAGAAAAGAATTATTGTAAATAACCCTACAGAGATGCCGGACCCTAGTCGTCTGCATCGTGTAGAGGAGCCATTCATCCGTGCACAGATCATTTCCTTGCCGGAGTATATTGGTAATATTATGACCCTTTGCCTGGGCAAGCGTGGTATCCTGGTCAACCAGAATTACCTGACGCCAACCCGCGTAGAGCTGATCTTTGATATGCCACTGGCAGAGATTGTATTTGACTTCTATGATAAATTGAAATCAAATACACGTGGTTATGCATCATTTGACTACCAGCCATTGGATTACCGTGAGAGCGATATCGCGAAAATGGATATCCTGCTGAATGGGGAGAAAGTCGATGCGCTGAGTGCCCTGATTCACCGCAGCCGTGCGCATGATTTCGGTAGAAAGTTGTGTTCTAAATTGAAGGAATTACTGACCAGACACCAGTTTATGATCGCCATCCAGGCGGCTATTGGTGCGAAAATTGTAGCACGTGAAACGATCAGTGCGATGCGTAAGGATGTAACCGCTAAGTGTTATGGTGGTGACATCTCCCGTAAGCGTAAACTGCTGGAAAAACAGAAAGAAGGTAAGAAACGTATGCGTCAGATCGGTAACGTAGAGGTGCCACAGGAAGCATTCCTGGCGGTATTGAAACTGGATGATTAAGCTATGTTTTAACGATATATAAAAAGGGCCGGCTGTTTTACAGCCGGCCCTTTTTATATATCGTAATGTTTCCTTTTTTACTTAAATGCCTGAATGTCTAAAGTGGATATAGCACCAGTATATTCGCGTTCATCATTGGAGGCGATGATCACCAGACGGTTTCCGGCCAGTTCTTTTAACCATTGCTGATAGAGATTTACACCTTGCTGATCAAGGTTGCTGCATGGCTCATCCAGTAAGAGGATAGGGGTGTCGGAGAAGAAAGCCTGGGCCAGTTTTACCCTTTGTTTCATTCCCGAAGAGAATTCATTAATAAACTGTGCAGCTGCACGTTGCAGTTCCATCGCTTCAATGATACGGGCGACGGTCCAGCCGGGAAGCAGCTTTTTAAACTGAAAATGGAAATCGAGAAATTCTTTTAAGGTCATTTCTTCTACCACTTCCATTGCCGGGGCGCAGTAACTTACATATTTGAAGATCTGCTCAGAATCAACGGTTTTACCGTTTATTGCATAAGTAATCTGTCCTTTGCTGATGCTTTGCATCCCTGCGATCATACGGAGCAGGGTAGACTTACCCGATCCGTTTGCGCCCAGTATTGCATATTGATTTGGGCCTTCGTAGACGTTATGTACGTCTACGAAGACCCAATGGTTAATATATCTTTTGCTGATATGATGCAGCTCAATCTTCATCATGAACTTTACTGGTGGTCAGTCCTTTCATGATACCGTGCTTGGACTCACGAATGAAGTTAACAATCATTTCGCGATCTTCCGAGAAGGGAACTTCTGCTTCAATAATGCTGATTGCTTTTGCCGTATTATATCCTTTTACATACAGGATGCGGTAGATATCCATAATATGGTTGATCTGCTCCGGGCTGAAGCCTTTACGGCGCAGTCCGACTGCATTTACACCAACGTAGGATAGTGGCTCACGTGCCGCTTTTACATATGGGGGTACATCTTTACGTACCAGAGAACCGCCTGTTACGAAGCTGTGCGCTCCGATATTGACAAACTGCTGTACGGCAACCAATCCTGCCAGTACTACGTTACTGCCGACAGTTATATGTCCTGCAAGGGTAGTGCTGTTGGAGAAAATACAGTTATCGCCGATCTCACAGTCATGCGCAATGTGGCAGTAGGCCATGATCAGGCAGTTGTTCCCGATCTTGGTATGCATTTTGTCTGTAGTCCCTTTATTGATGGTTACACATTCACGGATGGTAGTATGGTCACCGATAATAGTCAGGGTATCCTCACCATTATATTTCAGATCCTGTGGTATTGCAGAGATTACTGCGCCAGGAAAAATACGGCAGTTCTTACCTATTCTGGCACCTTCCATAATTGTTACATTAGAGGCTATCCAGGTTCCGTCTCCGATCTCTACATTCTTATGAATGGTAGAAAACGGATCAATTCTTACATCTTTTCCGATTTTAGCTTCCGGATGAACGTATGTTAAAGGATGTATCATTTATACTGTGTAAAATTATCTTTTTGAACTTGGAGTCACCTGCGCCATCAGCTCGGCCTCTGTAACCACTTTATTACCTACATAGGCTGTTGCACGCATTTCGCACAGTCCGCGTCTGATCGGGGCCATCAGCTCCATTTTCAGCAGCAGGGTATCGCCCGGCATTACTTTTTGTTTAAATCTTACTTTGTCGATCTTAACAAAATAAGTATCATATCCGCCTTCTACTTCCGGCATATTACTTAAGGCCAGCAGACCACCGCATTGAGCCAATGCTTCTATCTGCAGTACACCCGGCATTACGGGGTTACCTGGGAAGTGGCCCTGGAAGAAAGGTTCGTTCATCGTTACATTCTTTACGCCAATGACGTGCTTGTCCGAAAGTTCGATAACCTTATCTACCAGCAGGAACGGATAACGGTGTGGTAATATTTTTTCGATATGATTGATGTCAAAAACCGGTGGCTGGGAAGGATCATAATGAGGAGCTTCCAGCGCCGCCTTGTTTTTCTTTATATATTCTTTAATTACTTTGGCAAAGGCTACATTACCAGCATGTCCCGGACGGCTGGCAACCACATGCGCATTGATATGGTATCCGCTCAGGGCAAGGTCTCCTACGATGTCCAGCAGCTTATGGCGGGCCGGTTCATTAGGGAAGTGCAGGTCCAGATTGTTCAGTATGCCTTCTTGTTTAGCCTCGATATTATCTTTATTAAATGCTTTTTTCAGTTTGGCCAGTGTTTCTTCAGAGATGGGTTTATCTACTACAACAATCGCATTGTTCAGATCACCGCCTTTGATCAGGTTATTGTCCAGCAGATATTCCAGTTCATGCAGGAAGCTGAATGTGCGGCAGGCAGAAATTTCAGTTTTGAAATCCTCCATCTGCTGCAGGGAAATGTGTTGTGTACCCAGCACCTGAGAATTGAAGTCGATCATCGCGGTAATTTTATATTTATCCGCGGGGATGGCGATCATATCTACATTTTTAACCGGGTCGTAATAATGCAGGTTTTCCGGTAAGGTGTATACCGTCTTTTTGGCATCCTGCTGTTCGATGCCGATTTGTTCAATCAGTTCAATAAACAATTTGGCACTGCCGTCCATAATAGGCACTTCAGGGCCATCAATTTCTATCAGCACATTATCTACGCCCAGTCCTACGAAAGCAGAAAGCAGGTGCTCGATAGTACTTACTTTAGCTTCTTTGTTTTCGATGGTGGTACCACGGGAGGTATCAGTAACAAAGTCTACATCAGCTTTTACGACCGGTTGTCCTTCCAGATCCACGCGCTTAAAGCGGTATCCGAAATTTGGGTCAGCAGGATGTAAGGTAATGGTAGTGTTTTTACCGGTGTGCAATCCGATTCCGGATAGACTGCCCGTTCCTTTGAGTGTGTGTTGATAAAATTCCTGAGTCATTTATAAAAATTTTGAATGCCGTTTGCAGCATTCATCATGCCTGAAAAAATCTAACGGCAAACTTAATCATTTTTTTGTTCCAAGGCCTGAATTTTCGCCTCTAAACTTTTAATGCGGTCCAGCATATCAGGCAGGTTACGGAAGACAATCTGGCTTTTCATTTCGCTTTTGTAATCAAATGCGGGAGAACCGCTGATCGCGATATCTTGTTTGCTGATCGATTTGGACACACCACTCTGGGCATTGATTTTTGTGCCATTGGCCAGCTGGATGTGGCCCACCAGGCCAGCCTGCCCGCCGATCAGGCAACGGTCGCCTACTTTTGTACTGCCGGAAATGCCTGCCTGGGCCGCTATTACGGTGCTGCTGCCGATCTCTACATTATGTGCGATCTGTAACAGGTTGTCCAGTTTGGCTCCTTTGCGGATCAGGGTCGAGCCCATAGTCGCACGGTCGATACAGGTATTGGCTCCGATCTCGACATCATCTTCGATCACCACATTCCCGATCTGGGGTATTTTATCATAACTGCCGTCGGCTTTAGGTGCAAATCCGAATCCGTCGGCACCGATAACGGTACCACTATGGATAATTACACGAGCGCCCACCTGGCAATCTTTATATATAGTTACTGAAGGATATAAAATTGTATCGTCTGCAATGTGTACATTGCTGCCTACAAAGCAGTTAGGGTAGATCTGTACATTCTTTCCGATTACAGCATTTTCTGAAATGTACGCGAAGGCACCGATATATGCGGTTTCATCAACTGCAGCATTTTCTGCCACAAATGATTGTGCCTCACGGCCTTGTTTGCGCTGACCTTTGGTGATCTCATCGTATAACTGCAGCAGCTGTGCAAATGCAGCATAGGCATTGGGTACACGGATTAACGTCGCATTTACCGCAGCCGTCAGGGTATAATCACTATTGATCACGACCACAGCCGCAGCTGTTTCATAAAGGTATTGTTCGTACTTAGGGTTGGCAATGAAGCAAAGCGATTGCGGACCCGCTTCTTCAATTTTGGAAAAAGTGCTCACAATGGCTTCAGGGTTACCTTCAACGGTACCCTGCAGGAGTTGTGCGACTTGTGCTGCCGTAAATTGCATATAAGTGTATTACGTTGTTTATTTTAACGAACCGATTTCAGTTCTGGTATGTAGCAAATAAAATGTTTTTTGGTTTCTCCGGATACAGTATTGCCTATCAGGCTGTTGTTTACAGCAGAAATATCTATTGTTTCTCCATTTTTTAGCATGATATTGATGTTGTCATCATTGATTTTATACGTGCTGTTAGTGGTCGTGCCATGAAACAGATAATATGGCATAGTCTCTTCCGTAATCAATCCATGGCGCAATCCCTTTTCCTTCAGTTCTTCATAAGACGTCAAATCACTGTCATTGCTTAGTTTGACCTTATACAATGCTCTTGAGGTAAGCATGGTACATAATCTGGAGAGGATAGGGTCGCTGTGGTTCATCCATTGTTTAATGCTGCAAACGACATCTGCATCATCGATGGCACAGAATTTCTGCAGAATGTCCAGGTCATTGACAAAGTCCTCCGCTTTAATCTGTTCATACAGGAAGAAGGAGAAGCTAGGTGTGGCAAAAAGTTGTACCCCTTGTTCCGCCAGTTCTTTGGCTCTTTTTAATATATTTACGATCAGGCGTTCTGCACCCAGTACAGTTTTATGCAGGTATACCTGCCAATACATGAGTCTGCGGGCAATGATAAATTTCTCAACAGAGTATATTCCTTTTTCTTCTACTGCCAGGTTGCCGTTTTGTACCGTGATCATTTGTAAGATACGGTCATAACCAATAGTGCCTTCTGCCACACCGGAAAAGAAGCTATCCCGGTTCAGGTAGTCCATACGGTCCATATCCAACTGACTGCTGACCAGTTGATGCAGAAATGGTTTGTCGTAGGTGTTATTGAAGATTTGTATAGCGATATCCAGGTTGCCGCGAAACAGGTCGTTGAACTGATGCATGATTTGCAGCGACAGGGTCTCATGCGATACGGGAAGCAGGTTGTGCTCCAGGGCATGGGAGAATGGTCCGTGGCCTACGTCATGCAGCAAGATGGCCAGTTTCGCGCCGGTTTCCTCTTCTGGGCTGATGCTTATTCCTTTTTGTTTCAACTCGTGCAATGCAATGCCCATCAGGTGGGTAGCACCAAGTGAGTGCAGGAAGCGGGAATGTACAGCACCGGGATAAACCAGTTGTGCCATACCCATTTGCTTAATGCGCCTTAAGCGCTGGAACCAGGGGTGTTCTATTACCTGCATCAGTTCCCGCTCCGAAAAGCGAATGAATCCGTAAACCGGATCGTTTATGATTTTGCCGTACAAGGGATCGTATAATTTGGGTGCAAAGCTACATAATAAAACAGTTTTAATGTATGACTAGCCTGTTAATTTGATCCTTTTGCCGTGAAAAATACATTCCTTTCCGGAAAGCCCTATTTTTGCAGCCTAATACTGATGGTAATATGTTCCTGATCCTTATTTTTCCCGTATTTGGTGCCTTGCTGGGTTGGCTGGCCCATAAATTGTATATCAATATGTTGCGCAACCATGTGCAGAAGAAGTATAAGGATATTCCGGTGGCGGAATGGGATCGTTATGTAGCTCCGGTAGCCGGAACGCTGCTGGAAAAATTGCCTTTCCTGGGGACAATCCTGGGTTTTGCACTCGGTCTGTTCTTTATCGTCGCTATTTTCCTGTACAATTATATATTTCTGTCATCCTGATCATGTCGGCATATAAAGCTAACTGAGTATCCGCTTAAAGGAAACAAAGACCTAAAATATTTCTTTGGTTTCCATTTATGGTTATTTGCTACCTTTTGCCTTGATGCAAAAGGTATCGCCAAAAAATCAAGGCTGTATAAATCCCTGGCTAAAAATCAATGTGTCGGTCGGTCGCAAACCAGACTCACTTCGTTCAGACAGTGGTTTCCGACTTAATCGACCGAGCCAATGATTTTCTTGACGCCGGATTTATAAGGCCTTTTTGAGCGATCTGTAAGGGTACGGATCGCTTCTTGTTTTCATCACAGCGATAGCCATTTTGGAGTGGAGCTGCGATCGTTGAGCACCGAAAGCATCATACGTTAAGCTCAGACGATCAATGCACGCAACGGTACAAAATGGCGGTGCCCCGCAATCGCCTTGATGAAAACAGGCACTTTTGGTCCTTTTGTTGCCGGACAAAAGGACAGACAAGATAGTTAACTATATGCGGATAGTCGGTTAAAACTAAAAAAAGCCGGAGGTTCATACCTCCGGCTTTTTTTACCAGTCTTTATCCAGTTTTACAGGAGCCACACCCTGTTTATTTTTGTTGGATTGCAATTTCTTTTCATTTTGCTGTAAGGCATTCAGAATGGCATCGGCCTGCTTCTGCTCCATAGGCCCCTTATCCTGTTCTCCTTCGGTTTGCTGTCCATCTTTATCTTTCTTGTCTGGGTTCTGCTGGTTTGGCTTGTCCTGTCCATCCTTATCCTCTTTGTTTTTTTGAGGTTCTTTTTTATCCTGCTTGTCTTTATTGTCTTCTTTATCCTTGTCCTTATCCTTGTCTTTATTCTTATCCTTGTTTTTGTCCTTATTCTGTTCATCTTTCTGCATCATTTTCTGAGCATAGGCCAGATTGTAGCGGGTGTCAGCATCAGCAGGATTCTTGCGCAAGGCTGATTTGTAGGCATCTACAGCCTCTTTCCATTTTTCTTCTTTACAATAGGTATTGCCGATGTTATGGAGTGCTTTGGCCTGCAGCATTTTGTCGTTGGTACGGGCCATCATTTGCTGATAGCTGTTGCGGGCGGCCTCATACTTCTTTTGCTGCATGAGGGTATTGCCATAGTTATAATATCCTATAGGATTATTACTGTTTACCGTCAATGCTTTCTGAAATGCATTTTCAGCAGTGGCAAACTCATTGCGCTCATACAGGATATTACCCATCCGTATAAGAGCATTGTTACTATAGTGCTTCGCTTCCTGTGCATGTACAGCACGGAAAGAGCAGAGGATCATAAATATAAATACCAGGCGCTTCATAACTAGGCTTCTTTCAATGTATCTGTAGTAATCTTTTGGGTTTTAACCGATTTGCCGGCGGCAGGTATTAAACCGTCTACCAGCAGCAGCACGACTGTAATCAGCATGAAATACTGAAAATAGCTTTTGTACTGCGCAAAAATGATCATGTCGGATTGTTTCGCCTCCATTTTGTTGATGGCCTCAAGCAGTGCATCGGCTGTACGGTTATTATTGTTCAGCAACTGGTAAGTACCTTTTCCGGCAGAGGCGATGCTTTTCAGTTCCGGTTCATTCAGTTTGGAGATCACCTCATTTCCTTGTTGATCTATTTTATTTCGACCTGTAGCCGGATCAAAGATAGGTGCCCCTGTTGCAGAACCGATACCTATGGTATGGATAATAATTCCTCTTTTTACCGCTTCTTTTGCCATTTCTGCCGCCTTCTCATCATGGTCTTCACCGTCAGAGAGCAGTACGACCACTTTTGCACGGTTATTGTCCTGGCTCAGGGCCTGGTCAGCCATTTCAATAGCATCTCCCAACACTGTTCCCTGTGTAGGCACTACATCCGGACCGGCAGTACTCAGCATCATTTTAGTATTGTTATAATCTACGGTGAGCGGCGACTGTAGGTAGGCCCTTCCGGCAAACAGGATGAGACCGGTACGGTCACCGTTCATTTTATCAATCATGGTCTGGATCAGCAGTTTGGCACGGGACAGCCTGTCCGGGCTAATGTCCTTTGCCAGCATGCTTTTGCTGACATCCAGCGCAAACATAACGTCTACACCTTTCCTGCTGATGCGTTCGGTATCCTTACCCATCTGCAGATTAGCTAGTCCGATGATGCCGCATAACAGAGCCGCCGCAACCAGCACCAGTTTGGTCGTGCCACGACCGGCTACCTTACCCTTTATAAGGCCGGGAACCAACCTGGGGTTGCCCATATACTGTATACGCTGTTTGCGCCAGCGGAGAAACCGCAGGTACAGGAATATGATGACCGGGATAAGCAGTAATAACCAGAGAAATGTGCCGTGCTGGAATGTGAACATAATAATACTCGAGCCGAATTATGGATAGCAAATATAATATTTCATTCGTATGAATGAATTTAATCGGTTTTTCAGTCCGGTAAATTTAACAAAAACCAGTCTGGATATATAATTCAATTAAAGCTTCAATATGAATAAGGAAGGTAAACCCGAAAATATTATCTTTGTCGCATTAAAATTTCTATAAAAAATCAATATAAAATGAAAAACACCCCTTTTACGGCTAAACATATAGCCCTTGGTGCGAAGATGGCAGAATTTGCCGGCTACAACATGCCGATCTCTTATTCCAGTATCAATGATGAACATGCTACCGTGCGCAATGCTGCAGGTGTATTTGATGTAAGCCACATGGGGGAATTTATCATCAGTGGCCCTAATGCCCTGGATTTGATCCAGCGTATTACTACTAATGATGCAGCAAAGCTGACCGAAGGTAAGGCACAATATTCTTGCTTCCCGAACGAACAGGGCGGTATTATTGATGACCTGATCGTGTACTGCTTCGTACCTAATGAAAAATACATGCTGGTGGTAAATGCATCCAACATTGAAAAAGACTGGAATTGGGTTGTGAAAAATAATACCAATAATGCAACCATCGAAAATATTTCTGAAAAAACCGCTTTATTAGCCATTCAGGGACCAAAAGCTACAGAACTGATGCAGTCTCTGACTGATGTAGAACTGGCTAACCTGAAATATTACACTTTTGCTGTAGGCTCATTTGCCGGTGTGGAAAATGTGATCATCAGTGCAACAGGCTACACCGGATCTGGTGGGGTAGAGATCTACTTCGAAGACAAAGGTGATGATGCTGCGAAAATCTGGGATGCTATTATGGAAACCGGTGCGCCTAAAGGATTGAAGCCAATCGGGCTGGGTGCGCGTGATACCCTGCGTCTGGAAAAAGGATTCTGTCTGTATGGTAATGATATCGACGACACGACTTCTCCTATTGAAGCAGGTCTGGGCTGGATCACCAAATTCACTAAAGACTTTACCGCTAAAGATATCATTGCGGGTGTAAAAGAAGCCGGCGCCAAAAGAAAGCTGGTAGGCCTGGAAATGGTAGATAAAGGCATTCCGCGTCACGGATACGAGATCAAGGATGCTGCTGGTAATGTGATTGGTGTAGTGACTTCAGGTACGCAAGGCCCATCTTTAGGTAAGGCTATCGGTATTGCTTATGTCGCAAAAGAAAATGCGGCGGAAGGTACGGAAGTTTTTGTTGCGGTAAGAGATAAAGCGCTTAAAGCTACAGTGGTAAAAATGCCCTTTTTAAACTAGTATAAAACACCCATTTTGTAATTTAATTTCGACAAATGCGTGAAATGTAATTTTTATATTATACCTTTATCATTATTAACCTCTATTAAATAGTACAAAAGTGGACAATCAAAAATTCCAAGGAACAATTAAGTTCTTTAACTCAGAAAAAGGCTTCGGTTTTATTAAAGCTAACAACGGTGGCGAAGATATCTTCGTTCACGTTAGTGGATTAATTGACGAAGTTAAAGAAAACGACAGCGTTGAATACGAAATGCAACAAGGTCGTAAGGGTATGAATGCAATCAATGTAACATTAGTTCGTTAATTATATTATTACCAGTACCAAGCCGGAAGTGTTAACTTCCGGCTTTTTTATTTCATATAGCGCTTTGTCTCCACGTGAATAACTAATCTGAAGCGAAAAAAAGTGAATAATTATCTTTGCAATGATATGCACCATTTACCGACAGAAGACACATATTTACACAAAGGACTACGTAAGAAACTAGTAGAAGAACTGCGCAATCTCGGCATTACAGACGAGGCTGTGCTGAGTGCAATTAATACCGTGCCCCGCCATTTTTTCCTGGATTCTGCACTGGAGCGTTATGCTTATGAAAACAGGGCTTTCCCTATAGCAGCAGGCCAGACCATTTCTCATCCGTTTACGGTGGCATTACAGACCCAGGTACTGGATATAAAGCCATTTGAAAAAGTACTGGAAGTAGGTACCGGCAGCGGTTATCAGGCGGCAGTACTGGCTATGCTTAAAGCAAAAGTATTCTCCATAGAGCGGCAGCAGGAGCTGTTTAAGCAAATGAACCGTTTTGACTACATCAAAAATCTCACCAATATTAAACGCTTTTACGGAGATGGATTTGAAGGGCTTCCTTCTTATGCTCCCTTCGATAAAGTAATTGTAACTGCAGCAGCACCTTATGTTCCTGAAAAGCTGATACAGCAATTAAAAGTAGGGGGTATTATGGTTATACCTGTCGGTGATGAAGAACAACACATGAAGCGTATTGTCAAAACCGATACGGGCTATACCGAAGAAGTGATTGGAAAAGCTTATTTTGTGCCGATGCTTTCTGGTAAACAAAAGCACTAGATTTTCATGAAACATCCTATAAGAACGATTATTATCGTTGCCTTGCTGGTTAAATGTTTGTACCTCATTATGGGGGCTGTTTTCAGTCCGGAAGGTATACACAACTGGAATGACCTCATTGCTGTTTTTAACCGCAATGATGCCGGCTGGTATGAAAATATTGCCACAAACGGTTATCACCGTATACACCATATAGACGAACTGGGAAAACGATTACCGGACGGAACCCTGATACAAAGTAGCTGGGCCTTTTTTCCGGCATATCCTATGCTCAACCGGTCCCTGATGCTCTTATTCGGCTGGTCCTTTAATGGTGCCGCATTTTTGACATCCCTGGTGCTTTCTTTAGTGCATTTCACTTTGTTCTACTCCTTTGCAAAACATTTTCTTAAGGATGAAAATATGGCATTAAAGGCAACGATATTGTATATCGTCTTTCCTTTCCATTACCATTTTTCCATGTATTATACAGAATCGCTATTCCTTTCTGCTTTGCTTATGGCCTTTATAGGCATACAGCAGCAGCGATTATGGTGGTCGGCAACAGCATTAATTGTACTGGTATTGACCAGGCCTAACGGGCTTATATGTCTGCTGCCTGTATGGTTGTATCAGTTGGAACAAAAAGGTGTGGCACTACGTCCAGCCAATTTTAAAGCCATGCTGAAAAATAGCTTGTTCCTGATTCCGGCAGTGACGGTATTTGCTGCTTACCTGGTTTATCAATATGAAATGACAGGTTATTTCAATGCTTATAGTATCGCACAAAAAGGTTGGAATAAGTTCTTCACTTTTCCATTACTGGCTTTATTCAGGGGAGGAGCCATTGAGCTTCAGTTCAACAGTGTATATGTTATCCTGGTGATCTTGTTCGCTATTTACAGCATACGTAAATTGCCGCTGAGCCTTAATGTGTTTATCTGGATCAACCTGATGATACCTTTGTGTGCAGGCAGCACAACGTCTATGAGCCGATATATTGCCGCTTTGTTCCCATTATTCCTGGTTGGCTGTATGCTTGTATTGCCCAGGATGAAAAACTCCTATATTTTGTCCTGTAGTTTATTGCTACTGCAGCTGGCAGCTTTTTATTTCTGGCTGGAAGCACATCCTTTAAGCTACTAAAACGGTATGGATACTTTATAAAAAAGCGTGCTGCAATGATGATTGCAGCACGCTTTTTTATAAAGTATTGTTGTATTATTGAGCTACTGTTCTTTGCTCAATGCGTTTTTCGTAATCAGTACCCTGGAAAATGCGGTGTACATAGATACCCGGTACATGAATCGCATTAGGATCCAGCTCACCCAGCGGTACCAGCTCTTCTACTTCTACGATCGTAATCTTACCGGCTTTAGCCATCACTTCATTGAAGTTACGGGCAGTTTTGTTAAATATAATATTACCGGCGCTATCACCTTTCCATGCTTTTACGATAGAAAAATCTGCATCAAAGGCCATCTCCATCAGGTAGTCCTTACCATTGAAGTTACGTACCTCTTTACCTTCAGCCACTTCAGTACCTACACCAGCAGGTGTAAAGATAGCCGGCATACCATATGCAGCAGCCAGGCAGCGGGTCGCTAATGTTCCCTGCGGGATCAGCTCTACCTCCAGTTCTCCGCTCAGTAACTGACGCTCAAATTCTGCGTTTTCGCCTACGTAGCTCGAAACCATTTTCTTTACCTGTTTGGTTTTCAGCATCAGTCCGATACCGAAATCATCCACACCCGCATTGTTGGAAATGCAGGTCAGATCTTTAGTGCCTTGTTTTACCAGAGCATTGATACAATTCTCCGGAATACCGCATAATCCGAATCCGCCCAGCATAATCACTGCGCCATCCTGGATATCTTTTATTGCCTCTTCGGCATTTTGTACAACTTTATTAAAGCCCATTGTTCAAGTTTGAAGTGCTCAAAAATAATGTTTATTTCTGTTCCTGTAAAATTAAATTAGCTGCATGCGCAGTCATGTTCTTCGCTCAGGTCAATGCAGGTAATTACCCTTACAGACTGATCACAGATACCGAATACAATACGGAGGTCTTGCCCTTCTGCAACGCGATCTTCAATGGCGTAGGTAGGGCAGGGCTTATCCTTAAGATCCGATTTCTGATAATTGATATGCCCCTCTCTTAACACCTCTCTTACCTCTGCCTCGCTGATGCCGCGGCAATCCATACGGCAACGTGCGTGTTTGGTATATTGCAGCGGGGCGTCGGGCGCAATTACCGTCTGGCCATGCTGTGCGGGAGTTTGTGCAGGTTGCTCTTGTTTAGCTGTTTTGCGGGTGATCAGTATAAATACCGTCGCAAATACAATGACCAGGAGTACCGAAACCATTTTCTTCGATCTTTTATTTTGCATATCGGGAGCAGCTTATTTAAGGTATTGTTGAATATTATCTTTAATGGTCGTTTTCAGCTGTGGTGCAATAAATACTTTGCCGAACAGGCCTATGCCAACACGGTGATCTTCTGCGCCCAGTTTCAGGCGGGTGAGGGAGCATACAACATAATCCTCCCGGGTCACCGATTGGTTGACCAGCGGGCTGATCATCATGTCCAGCATCTCCTCATTCAGCTCTTTCAGCATAGGCGGGAGGCTGCCCGCTTCTGTAAGCCTTACTTTCTCTTCAGAAAGGGCTTCTGTTATGGCTTTAGACACGGCTTGCTCATGTTTTTTCTGACCAGGATTGGTCAGCCACATAGTAATACCGGTAAGAATAAAGATGAGTAAAAAAGCAAACCACTTTTTCATGATTAAAAAACTTGAGGCACAAAAGTACGGTTTATTAAATACGGATGAAACTGAATATTGGTTAACATGGAATATTGATTAAATTTGTATTTGATAACTGGCTGGCAATAATATGGTTGAGAATAATAATGTGTGTTTTGTTGTGGGTTTTAAGAAATGTGTGTACACCCTTTTGTTTCTATTGTCACCATGCTTTCTTTGGGCACAAGCAGAAGCGCTGAAGCAGGAAGCCGAGGTGCCGGAACAATGGTATCAGCCTAATGTAGATACGGCAATGATCAATTTATATGACCGTACCTTCGGGCTGACGCTTTTCCTGCAGCAGAAGAACATCCGGCAGAATTATAAATCATTATCCGGTAAGCCGCATTTATCTTATGAGCCTAACCGGGGTACAGACCTGGGATTAGGTTTTATCTATCGCTACCTCGCATTGAGTGCTACTTACGGTGTCATCGGTAATGTGCCTAAAGACGCCATTAAGACGAAAAACTTCGATTTCCAATCTCAGCTACTGTTCAGAAGGGCCGTCTCCTTCCTGTATGCGCAATACTATAAAGGTTTCTTTACAGATCAGCAACCGTTTTCGGTGCCGGCCGGAGTGTATGCCCGTCCGGATATGAATCTTGTTTTTCTGGGCACTTCTACCTATTATGGTTTTAAAAAAGATTTTGCTTTTAACGGGAACATCTCGCCGGTACAATGGCAGCGCAGGTCTGGCGGTACTCCTTTTGTCAGCCTTGATGCTTATTTCGCCTTAAGCCAGGCAGATAGCGCGATGATACCCGAAGCAGTTGCAACAGATTTTTATTATGCCGGAATGCAGCGCCAGCGCACCTGGAGCGTGGGTATAGGTACCGGTTATGCGCATACTTTTGTATTGGGTAAACACTTCTTCCTGACAGGTATTGCCGGGATTAAGGTGCCGGTCAGTTTTAGCCGGCAGACTTACGAGGATGGAAGCATACAGCATGTGCAGAGTGCCGGTCTTACATATGCACTCTGGGGCAGGGCAGGTTATAACGCTGAGCGATGGAATATTGCACTGACTGCTACAAACAACCGCAATCCCTTAGGCGGAGATTTTTTTGCACCGGCATTTGCGGCGAATGTCGGATATTTGCGGCTGGGATATACTCAGCGGTTTACCATCGGTAAAAAGACCCGTAAGAAACTAAAACCTGTGGACGACCTGCTGGATATTCCGTACAAATTACTGGAACAAATTATACCTTAAGTGTTAGCCTCATTCTATACAACAGACCTGATCGAAGCCGGATGCGATGAAGCCGGCAGAGGGTGTATTGCCGGTCCTGTCGTGGCTGCGGCAGTTATTCTTCCGAAAGATTTTCAGCATCCCTTGCTGAATGACAGCAAGCAGCTTACCGAAAGAGACCGCTTTGCGCTGAAACCGATCATCGAAGCGGCAGCTCTGGCCTATGCTGTAACGTTTATCGATAACCAGGAGATCGATCAGATCAATATTCTTAAGGCTTCTTTTAAAGCCATGCACGGCAGTGTAGATAAGCTCGCTACGCGACCGGAGTTACTGCTCATTGACGGAAATCGTTTCCCCGCATATGTAGGTATACCGCATGTATGTATTGTAAAGGGAGATGGGAAATATGCTAGCATTGCTGCGGCCAGTATCCTGGCTAAAACATACCGTGATGAATATATGGATCAGTTATCTGATCAGCACCCTGAGTATGACTGGAAAACCAATAAGGGATATCCTACACCGGCGCACAAACGGGTAACCATCAAGATGGGGTTTACCCCGTATCATAGAATTACTTTCAAATTAAATCCACCAAAAATAAAAAGCACTTCTTTGTAAGAAGTGCTTTTTATTTGGAAACTATTTTTCTTTAAATGAATTCGGCCAGTGCCTTATATAAGTCCTGTATGCCTTCACTGGCGGGCTTTTCGATCGCCTGCAGATAAGGAGAGGACTTCATAGAAGGCAACTTTTTATCCAGTATAAATACCGGTTTGCCGTAAGGAACCAGATCTACCAGTCCAGCCGCAGGATAAACCAGTAATGAAGTGCCGATTACCACAAAGATATCTGCCTGCTGAACGATGGGCATGACCTCATATATTTTAGGAACGGCTTCTCCGAACCATACAATATGCGGCCTTAGCTGATGTCCGTCCGGGGCCAGATCTCCGAGCTGAATTTCGGTGCGGATATCATAAATAGTATCCTCATCGTTCACACTGCGCATCTTAAAGATCTCCCCGTGCAGGTGATGCACATTGGTAGAGCCTGCGCGCTCATGCAGATCATCAATATTCTGTGTAATAATGGTTACGTCAAAATCCTTTTCCAGTGCTGCCAGTCCTGCATGTGCAGCATTGGGCTGTGCTTCGGCACAGGCTTGCCTCCTGTAGTTATAGAAGTTAAGGACCAGTTGCGGATCCCGGGCAAAAGCCTCGGGTGTAGCCACATCCTCAACCCGGTGATCTTCCCAGAGGCCATCACCATCGCGGAAGGTCTTGAGACCACTTTCCGCGCTGACACCGGCTCCTGAGAGGATTACAAGTTTGGGTTTACTCATTTGATTAGTGTGCATTTTTAATATCCATCTGGCGTTGCAGTACTTTCTTCACCAGTTTCTTTCTTCTGCGGCCACCCGCGCGGGTCATCAGCTTATCGATCACATAGTATACACAAGGTACCACGATCAGGGTCAGCAGCAGGGAGCTGGTCAGACCACCGATAATAACCCAGGCCATACCATTCTTCACCTCGGCGCCACTACCACTCGCGAGGGCGATAGGCAACATACCGGTGATCATCGCGATGGTCGTCATCATGATCGGACGGAAACGCTCTTTACCCGCATCGATCAGGGCTTCTACCAGACCGGCACCTTCAGCCTTACGCTGATTGGTAAAGTCGACCAGGAGGATACCATTCTTCGCCACGAGCCCCATCAGCATGATAAGACCGATCATCGCAAAGATCGTCATCTCATTCATCGTCAATGCCAGTGCCAGGAAGGCTCCGATCATCGCCAGCGGAAGGGCAAATAATACTACGAACGGATAGATTGCATTTTCATACAGGGCCACCATGATCAGGTATACCAGCAGGATACCGATACCCAGTGCGGCTAATAAGCTGGTGAAGGAATCGGCCTGGTTTGCCAGGTTACCGATATACTCCCATGATACACCGTCGCTGAATTTAATTTTCTCAAATTTCTTGCTCAGTTCCTGTCCTACAGTACCTACAGAACGACCGTTTACCGCAGCGTTGATGGTGATAGAAGACAGACGGTTACTACGTTGTAATACCGATTCTCCCATCACTTCATTGATCGATGCAAACTGATCCAGGGTGAAGGACAAACCTTGTGCATTTACGAAGCTCAGCTTACGTACATTGTCGATATTGTTACGGTCCGATGCATCGTTCTGCACCATGATGTCATACTCATTACCGGCATAAGTAAATTTCGCATTATCATTACCACGGAAGGCATTGGATACTGCACTGGCTACCTCACTAGGATTAATGCCGTAGATCGCCATTTTCTGTCTGTCCAGGCTGATCTCGATCTGAGGTTTCGGATTCTTCGTACTGAACTCTACATATTTGGTACCCGGTGTTTCTTCGATGAGTTTCTTCATCTCCAGGGCCGTTTTCTGTACCGTTGCACGGTTAGGCCCTTTTACCAGTACCTGCACATCACTCTGTGCCGCATTACCCATAATATCCACCTCACTTACGGTCACTTTCGCACCCGGAATGGTACTGATGGTATCGAACATTTTCTTCGCAAATTCGCTGGTAGAAATCGTACGTTTTTTCTTGTCGATCAGTTTTACGTTGATCTCAGAAAGGTTACTGTTGCTGGATGTAGCCATACCATTGCTGGAATAACCCACATTACTGAACAGGTCAATCACTTCCGGCTGGCTCAGCAGTATTTTTTCTGCCTGCTGTGTGCTCATACTGGTCTGGTACAGGGATGCCTGTGGTTCCAGTTCCAGCTTGATCACCATCTCCCCTTTATCACCTTTACTGATGAATGATGCACCGATAAATCCGGCACCCATCAGGGAGAATGCACCTACCAGCAGCAGGATAGTGAAGATAAATACATAGCGTTTCTTTTTCAGACACCATTGCAGGAAATCGGTATATGCATCACGGATTTTCGTGATCTGGTTTTCAAACCAGATGTTGAATTTACCCCATGCAGTACGTTTGTCCAGGTGTACGATTTTCGCAAAACGGGAAGCCAGTAATGGTGTTAAGGTGAAACATACCATCAGACTCATCAGGGTAGAACATACAACCACCAACGCGAATTCACGCAGGATGTTACCGATCATACCGGAGGTCAGGGCCATAGGTAAGAATACCACAACATCCACCAAAGTGATCGCCATCGCGGTAAAGCCGATCTCGGAACGACCGTCGATCGTAGCCTGGCGCTTATTTTTACCCATTTCCATATGGCGCATAATGTTCTCCAGGATTACGATAGAGTCATCCACAAGGATACCTACTACCAGGGAGAGGGCCATCAGCGTCATGAGGTTCAATGACATACCGAATACATACATAAAGATGAATGTCGGGATCATAGAAGCCGGAAGGGCAATGAGTACAAACAGGGAGCTACGGATACTGTGTAAGAACAGCAGCATTACTACCGATACGATGATAATCGCCAGTACCAGGTCAAACATTACTGCATTGGCAGATTCCAATGTGTATGTACTCTGGTCAGATGAAATATTGAATTTTAATTTATTGGCAGAATATGTTTTTTCCAGTTCTGCAATTTTAACCCGGATCAGTTTACTTACCTCTACAGCATTCGCATCGGTTTGTTTCATTACCTGGATACCAATAGATGGTATACCATTGATGCGGTTGATCGCAGTTGCGTCCTGCTGACCATCCATAACATCGGCAACATCTTTCAGGCGCACATCACCACCGTCCGGGCTGCGCAGGATCACCATGTTTTTCAACTGTTCAATATCATTGAATTTCGCATCAAATTTGATAGAGAACTGGTTGCTGTTGGTTTCTACCTTACCGGCAGGTGTAGACAGGGAGGCCAAGTTTACGATCTGAGCCAGCTGTGCAATGGTCATGTTATACGCATTCAGCTTGTCTACATTCGCATTAATGTTGATCTGACGCTCGTTACCGCCTACCAGGTTGATCTGGCCCACACCAGGAATATTACCTAACTGTGGTTTGATCTGTTGGTCTACGATATCATACAAGGTACGGTCGTCGGTATTGGCCGATACACCCATACGGATTACCGGTACGTCATCAGAGGAGAATTTGTTTACAATAGATCGATCTACATTATCCGGCAGGGTAGCTGCAATCTGGTCTACTTTTCTCTGGGCATCATTCTGTGCTTTGTTTACATCAGCATCAGCATTCAGCTCAATAGTGATCAGAGAAGCACCTTCCTGGCTGGATGAGCTGATACGCTTGATCCCTTCCAGAGAGGATACCGCATCCTCCAGGTGTTTGGTTACCGAAGTTTCGATCTCGTCGGCAGATGCACCACGGTAAGTAGTCACGATCGATACTACGTTTGCATCAAACTTTGGAAGCAGGTTGTAATTAAGACTTTTATATGATATGGCTCCAAATAAGACCAGCACTACGAACACCACGGTGATCAGCAAGGGCCGGTTAATGGAGAGTTCCGTTAATTTTTTCATTGACTATTTTTTATACACTGTTTATAATAGGTTAGCCTCTTGAGCGCGATGAGCGCGCTTCTGTATCTACTTTACGGCTTTTACCAATGAACCGTTCTTGATATTGATCTGTCCGCTTACGATTACCTGTGCGCCTTCATCCAGTCCGCCCATTACCTCAACCTGGTTACCGATCTCTCTTCCGATGACAACATCTTTCAGTACCGCTTTATTGTTTTCAATTACGTATACTTTAGGTGTTTTCAGGCCTTGAGTCAGTGCCGTTCTCGGGATCAGCATCATATAGCCACTGCCTTTCTTGTTGAAGTTTACGCTTACAGTAGTTCCGGATTTTAAAGGATAGCTGCGGTTGTTTTGCAACAGGATCTCAACAGGGTAGTTATGCGTAGCATCGCCCTGGTTGCTGATGAAGGTAATGGTACCGCTGAAGGTCTGACCGCTGTATATATCCGTAGTGATGGTTACTTTATCACCGATTTTCAAACCATATGCATCATTTTCGCTCACCATTACATTTACTTTCAGCTGAGAGATGTCAACGATATGGCCTAATGGAGTACCCGGACTTACATATTCACCAGGTTCTTTCAGTTTGCTTACTACTTGTCCGCTGATTGGCGCTTTGATAGAATTGTCCGCAATCTGCTTGTGCAGTAATTCGATCTGAGTAGTTGCATTATCTCTTTGGTATTTAGCATCCTGATAGTTTACTTCAGTAGCTGCTTCGCCTTCCAGCAGGTTTTTGTAACGGGTAAAGTCTTTGTCTGCTTTAGCTTTGGTCAGCTCAGCCTGTCTCAGGTTGATCGTTTGCTGACGGCTGTCTACCTGTGCAACAGTACCACCCTGGCTTACATAGCTACCCAGGTTGAAGTTTACAGAAACCAGTTTACCTCCGGATACCGCCATGATGTCTGCTTCGCGGTTAGGGATCAGGTTACCTGTTTTGGTCAGTGCATCGGTTACCATTTCTTTTGCTGCAGTGGCTACTGTAACGGGAATAGCAACTTCAGATTTTACCTCAGGCTTATTCTTGTCGTCTATTTTCTTTTTATTCGAAGAAAGTTTCCAGCCGATCGCAACAGCTACTACGATCAGGATGAGTACAGGAAGGATGATTCTCTTATTCATAACTAAATGATGATTTGTTTTGTTTGTTTTAAGTATTGATTATAGTTGCTCAAAATATTCGTCTAAGGTTCCGTTCGCCCTCTTCAGTTCTATCTCGGCCAGGTAAAAATCCAACAGTGACTGTATATAGTTATTTTGTGCTTGCTGGTAAGAGTTTTCCGCATTCAGCAGATCAGTCAGTGTAGCGATACCTTCTTTATGTTGGGTCGATACATTGGCATATACTTCGTTAGCCAGGTCCATATTAGCCTTGTTGGTAACGATGGTACTTTGCGCGCGGTTGTATGCCAGTCCTGCATTCTGGTAGGTCAGCGTTTGCTGCTCTTCGCTCAGTTTCAGGTTTTCTTCTGCATTTTTGTAATCGATATCCGCCATTTTGTATTGGGCATCTCTTCTGAAACCGGTAAACAGGTTCCAGTTGAATTTCAATCCGACAACGGCAAAGTCATATAATGAACTATATGCAGCACCAATGTTATTGCCGAATCCGTTAGCCCCGTAGCGTGCATAAAAAGCGAGGGTAGGATAGCGGCCGTCACGGATATTTTTACGATTGATATCCAGCAGACTTAACTGTGTCTGATTCAGTCGGTAATCAATTGTTTTTTTGTAATCAAATCCCGGCGCACCTCCAGCCAGTACAGTTTTCGGATTCAGCCACTTGGCAGTGTCGCTCAGCAGCAGTTCCTCTGTCATCGCCTTACCCAGGTGAAACTTCAGCGTGTTCAGTGCCAGTTCATAAGAGTTGCGGGTTACAGAGATCTGTGATTCCGTATTGTTCAGGTTTACCTGTACCTGTTTTACATCAATCTTTTTTGACACCCCTTCCTTCGCTCTTAATTGTGCGATAGCCAGTGTTTTCTCCATGCGTTCTTTATTATCCTCCAGCAGATCCAGCTGCTTTTGGGTAATAATGATTTTATAGTATGCAGTAGCAATATTATAGATCACGCCCTGGCGGTTCAGCTCTTCGTTCAGCGCAGCCAATGCAATATTGGGCTTACGTGCTTTCAGACCGGTGATCGCTGCCTGATTGAAGATCGGTTGGTCCAGCTGTACACTATGTGTAGAGTTGTACTGGGTACCGAAGCTTACCTTCTGGGCCGGAGTACCTGGGCCAAATGTTCCGGCAGGAATAACTGTTACCGGAAGTTTCAGGTTATCGTCCAGTCCCGCGTTAACATTTACCTGTGGCAGGTAAGTAGAGAGTGCTTCTCTGGCTTTTTGTTCTGCCTGCAGGCGGTTATTATTATAGATCGTAATGCTGCGGTTATGTTTCAGTCCGTATGCAATGCTCTCTTTCAGTGTAAAAGACTCTTGCGCATATGCGCCGGCTCCGGAGGCAAGCGTAGCTGCCAGGAGTAAGGTTTTGAAAGTTAGCTTCATCTTATTGGGTATAATTATGAATGTTTGATAGGTTGACAATGATGATCGTACTGTAAATCGGGTAGGCCGGCAATCATATTATCGGCCAGGGTTTTGAGGGAGCTCGTCAGTTGATCCAGATCGGTAGTCGCTATTTCACGCAGCGTATGATCTACTTTATTGATCACTTCATTGATCAGGTGTACTGCATGCTCTCCTTCTTTGGTCAGGCTTACCTGGTTGGCACGCTTATCTACAGGATTGGGTTTGATGGTTACCAGGCCGTTTTTTTCCAGGTTACTGATAGTCCTCTTTACAGAAGCCTTATCTCTGCACAGGGTATTGGCTACCTCTTGCTGAGAAAGATTCTCATGAAGATAGATCGCCATAAATACCGGCAACTGATCTACCTGGATGGGTATCTGGGACTCGGAAATAAACTTGCTGGTCATCCTGTGAGAGGCTACCAATATTTTCCTGAGCTGCCCGAAGAACGAGTTCTCGAGGCCTTCCAGGAAATTTTTCTTAATACTATTCACGCTTGCAAAAATTTTCGCAAAGGTAAATTTGGTTGATATGTCAACCAAATTTATTTTATCCCTGAATAGGAAATGTTTTGTGTAAGGAATTGATTTTCAATGTGAAATTGAACATTCGACACTTTTTGAGCAAGTGTTTATAACAAAATATTATGATTTTGCCTTAAGGACGGACCAAAAGCTTTTCACATACCACTTTGCTGAATGTCTCCGGTGCATTACTGCCCACGGTCAGCTGCATACTGCCATCATAAGGTTCTATATGGTGCACGGTAATGAAATCGCCAAGTTTGATCTGCTTCGTATTCAGAAATTTAAGAAAATCGTCAGAAGAATGGGTAACAGCGCTTAATACAACCTTGTCGCCTTCCTTGCATTCGCTCAGTTTCTCATAAGCGAGCCACTCGATCTCCCCGCTTTTATTAGGAATGGGAGACCCGTGCGGATCTGCTTTTGGAAAGCCAAGCATAGCGTCCATCCGGTCAAAAAAAAGTGGTGCGTGCAGGTGTTCAATCTGTTCTGCTATTTCGTGTACCTCTTCCCACCCGAAGCCCATTTTATCAACCAGGAACATTTCTGTAAGGCGATGCTTGCGGATGATTAACGCAGCCTGTTTTTTCCCTTCTTTGGTCAGTTTTATGGGTTTGTAACTTTCGTATTCTACCAGTTTTTTCTCAAACAGCTTTTTCATCATACTGTTTACCGTAGGCATTTTAATGTTCAGGTGCTTACTCAGGTCATTGACATTAACAGCACCCGATTCTCCGGCAATCAGGTATAAAGCTTTGAGATAATTTTCTTCGGCTAAAGAATACATGGCACAAAGATATAGATAATGGTACTAATTGTCACATAGTTGTGCAGCTTTTCGGTAAATAGCCCGGTTAATGCGGCCAGATCAATTATATTTGTGTATGCAATACGCATAAGTCTTGTATATGAAACAAAATATTAAAGTAGCCGTTGATGCCATAGTGTTTGGATACAGCCATAACCAGCTTCTGGTATTGCTGATCCGGCGCAAGTATGGCGAGCAGAAAGGGCAATGGGCACTGCCCGGTGGCTTTGTAAAAGACGATGAAGGGCTGGATACTGCCGTGGTGCGTGAGTTGGAGGAAGAGGCGGGTATCACAGTCAGCTTCCTGGAGCAGTTATATACCTTTGGCGATCAGGTAGATCGCGATCCTCGTTTCCGGGTCATCTCTGTGGCCTATTTTGCTCTGGTCAATCCTTCCAGGCTGGTACTGAAAGCGGATACTGATGCAGATGATGCACAATGGTTTCCGGTACAGGAACTGCCGGCACTCGCATTTGATCATGTAGACATCATCCGCATGGCAGTAACTCGTCTGCAGTCTAAATTAAAATACCAGCCCATAGGTTTCGACCTGTTGCCGGAGCAGTTCTTATTTTCTGACCTGGAGCAATTGTATGCAACCATACTGGATCAGGCCATAGACCGGCGCAACTTCCGTAAAAAGATACTGAGCCTGGGGGTTGTGGAAGAGACAAGCCATAAACTACAGCAGCAAAGCGGCCGTCCGGCCATGCTTTTCCGCTTCAATAAACGTAAATACCAGAAGCTTCTGAAAGAAGGAATCTCCTTTGAAATTAAATTTGCGTAAAATTAACGCAAAATAATTTGTCCATTATTCTAAAAGGTTTTTATATTTGTGTAACAATTACGCAAACTAATGCATATGATACTTAATCTCGATAGTACCTTCAGACCGGTAGCAGGACCGGAGATAGCAGCAGAGCGCAAAATATTCACCGGTGGAGAGCCGCATATCAGGATCATTACAGAGGTACCTGGAGGTACTTCAGTGACGATCACACATCGACTCAACTCTTTCGAAGCACTGGGCATGCTCTGCCTGGCTGTTGATGCCTTGCAGCGTATGGATGCGGTGATTGCAAAACTGATTATCCCTTACTTTCCTGCGGCACGCCAGGACAGGGTTATGGTTCCGGGAGAGTCCCTGTCCGTAAAGGTGTATGCCGATATCATTAACCGTATGGGCATACAGAAAGTAGTAGTCTTCGACCCGCATTCAGAAGTGACACCTGCTCTGCTGGACAGGGTAGTAGCGGTACCCAATCATGCTTTTGTAGCTAAGGTGCTGGAGCACATACCCGCACCGGTACAACTGGTAGCACCCGATGGTGGCGCTTTGAAGAAGATCTATAAACTCTCTGAATACCTTGGTGGCATAAATGTCGTAGAGTGCAGCAAGCGCAGGGATGTAAAGACAGGCAAGCTCAGTGGTTTTGAAGTGTTTGCAGAAGAGGACCTTAAAGGCAAGGACTTCCTGGTGGTAGATGATATCTGTGATGGTGGCGGCACCTTCCTCGGACTGGCACAGCAACTGCACAAGCATCATGTAGGTAAGTTATACCTGGCCGTATCGCATGGTATTTTCAGTCATGGGGTGGAGGAACTGGCACAGTATTATGAACAGATATTTACGACCGACTCCTTCCGGGACATTAGTCATGAAAAAGTAGTGCAGATCAAATTACGTGAAATCTTATAGGAAACAGCATGGAGATTCGGATTATTCAGGGAGATATTACTCAAACCGAGGTGGATATTATAGTGAATGCTGCTAATAGTTCCTTAATGGGGGGAAGTGGTGTGGATGGTGCTATACATAAAGCCGGAGGCCCACAAATATTGAATGATTGTATTGCGATCAGGAACAAGCAAGGGTCTTGCAAAACGGGAGCAGCTGTAATCACCAGAGCAGGTTTGCTACCTGCAAAATATGTGATTCATACAGTAGGCCCGGTATGGAATGGCGGCAATAAGCAAGAGGAAACGTTACTAAGAAGTTGCTACGTGAACTGTATATTCTTGGCAAAGCAATATGAGGCAAAGAGTATTGCCTTCCCGAATATCAGCACTGGGATTTACGGTTTTCCGAAAGATAAAGCAGCTACTATTGCTATAGATGTCATTACTCAAACGGGTTGGGAAGGAACGGTGATATTTGTTTGTTTTGATGCAGAGAATTATGCCATTTATAAAGCAATAGCTGATGGAGCATAGCTAGTATCCCGGATTTATTGAGCACTAAAAAGAATACATTATGAGCAGAACACTCGTCATCGGCGATATACATGGGGGGCTCAGGGGCCTGGAGCAGGTCATGGACAGGGCAGCGGTAACAACCAGCGATACACTTATCTTCTTGGGCGATTATGTAGATGGCTGGAGCGAATCGGCACAGGTCATCCGCTTCCTGATGGCGGCGGGCAAACTGCAGCAGTGCATCTTTATCAAAGGCAACCATGATGTAAAATGTGAACAATGGCTGCGCGGCGAGGTGGATATGAGTGCCTGGACTAAGAACGGCGGACTCTCTACCATAAAGAGCTATGAGCAGGTGAGTGATGCCGAAAAGCGGGAGCACCTGGAGTTCTTTGAACGGATGAAGCCATATTATATAGATCAGGCCAATCGCCTGTTTGTCCATGCCGGATTCACGGCCCAGTATGGTGTAGACCATGAGGTACATCAGTCCACATTTAATACCGATCGTACGCTGTGGGAAATGGTGGTGGTTATGGACCGAAGGGTAGAGCAGCACTCCACCTTATACCCTAAGCGGCTGAAGTTGTACCACGAAATATATATCGGTCATACGCCTACACTCAACTATAACCAGCGCGTACCTATGCAGGCGATCAATGTATGGAACGTCGATACCGGATCTGCTTTTGACGGCAGCCTCAGCCTCATAGACGCCGATACCAAAGACTTCTGGCAGAGCGATCCTTTGCCGCAATTGTACCCCGATGAGTGGGGTCGCAATGCCCGATCTTTTAACGAACAATAATTCTTCAAGCATAAAACTATTCTATATGAATCCTTTACTGATGACAGACGGATATAAGGTAGATCACCGCAGACAATATCCCAATGGCACTACGCTGGTATATTCTAACTGGACACCCCGCAAAAGCCGTATCGAAGGGGTGGAGGAGGTGATCTTCTTCGGGCTGCAGTATTTTATCAAGAAGTATATTCTTGAAGATTTTGAAAGAGATTTCTTTAGTCAGCCAAAGGATAAAGTGGTGGCACAATACAGCCGCAGGATCAATAATTATCTTGGTCCCAATAGCGTAGGTACAGAACATATAGCCGCCTTGCACGACCTGGGTTATATACCTATGGTCATCAAAGCACTGCCCGAAGGGGCAGCCGTACCGATCCGCGTGCCGATGTTTACCATGTACAATACACTGCCCGAATTTTTCTGGCTCACCAATTATTTCGAGACCCTCGTATCGTCTGTGGTCTGGATGCCCTGTACCTCGGCTACTATAGCCCGTGCCTACCGCCGCATCCTGGATCGCTATGCAGCAGAGACTTCTACAGCACCCGGTTTTGTAGACTGGCAGGGACATGACTTCTCTATGCGGGGTATGGCGGGCATAGAAGCAGCGGTACTTTCCGGTAGCGGCCACCTGCTCAGCTTTTCCGGTACCGATACCATACCGGCTATAGACTTCCTGGAGCAGTACTATGGTGCCAACTCAGACCAGGAGCTGATCGGGGGCTCTGTTGCGGCTACAGAACACTCGGTAATGTGTATGGGTACCACAGAGGGAGAGCTGCATACATTTAAGCGACTCATTACGGAAATATACCCTTCCGGCATCGTATCTATCGTGTCCGATACCTGGGACCTGTGGAAAGTGCTGCTGGACTATCTGCCACAATTAAAACAGGTGATCCTGGACCGCGAAGGCAAGGTCGTGATTCGTCCCGATAGCGGTGATCCGGTCGATATTCTCTGCGGTAAGGCCGATGCTGCTGAAGCTCATGTACGCAAAGGCGTGATAGAGCTGCTCTGGGATACCTTTGGCGGTGTGGTGAATGATAAAGGATATAAAGAACTGGTGCCACAGATAGGAGCCATATACGGGGACAGCATTACCCTGGACCGTGCGGTACAGATCTGCGAAAGGCTGAAGGCCAAGGGCTTTGCCTCTACCAATGTGGTACTGGGCATAGGCTCCTTTACCTACCAGTATAATACCCGCGATACCTTTGGTTTTGCGATGAAAGCTACCTATGGTGAAGTAAACGGCGAGGGCCGGGCTATATACAAAGATCCGGTTACGGACGATGGTACCAAGAAGTCGGCCAAGGGATTGATGAAGATTGTACGGGCAGATGACCGATACCAATTGCAGGACGAAGTAAGCTGGGCCGAAGAACAGACGGGCGAACTGAAAGAAGTATTTCGTGATGGTAAGCTGCTGAGCGACGATACTTTAAGCGCTATAAGAGCCAGGGTACGTGCTGCAGAGCAGGTATTGCAGGATTAAATTAGTGTATTGTTGATTGTGGACACATGCGGGGCGCGTGCGCCAGCCGAGGCCTCAGCGAACAAGCTTTCGTCTCCTGCTCGTCTTATCGACCGAAGCGTCAGCGTAGTGGAGATATCTCCTGATCGCTTGAGGAATAGAGGAGATTTCTCGGCACCGCTACGCTATGCTCGAAAGGACGGGCACACTCAATTCATTAAAGGCACGCGCCGGGAGCGCGCGCCAGCTAGGGTTTTACCTTTCTACATAATTTAGTGCCAATGTTTTGCGTTAGTGCAATGAAACAGCAGGAGCGGTATATGCTTTGTATTACTGCTACTGTATGTATCATTTATTTTATACTTTTGCGCTCAAATGAATACTATGCCCCCACGTCTGGCCATTGTAATACCTTGTTATAACGAAGAGGAAGTACTGCCCGAAACCTCGAAGAGGCTTAAGGTTTTACTGGATGATTATATAGGCAAACAATTGATTGCCGCAAACAGTTATGTACTGTTTACAGACGATGGCAGTAAAGACCGTACCTGGGAGCAGATTGCCCGCCTGTACTCGTCACATCAGTACTTTAAGGGTTTGAAATTGTCTCGCAATTTTGGTCATCAGAATGCCCTGCTGGCCGGTCTGTTTCATGCGGATGATGCTGATATTATTATCTCTATCGACGCTGACCTGCAGGACGACCTTAATGCTATGGAGGAGATGATACAGGCTTATCTTAAGGGCTATGATGTGGTGTATGGGGTGCGCGATGACCGCAGTACCGATACCCGCTTTAAACGCAATACAGCCCTGGCTTTTTATAAATTATTATCGGTGATGGGGGTAGAGTCTGTGTATAACCATGCCGACTACCGCCTGCTGAGCCGCCGGGCTATGGATGCATTTAAATCTTTTGAAGAAGCCAATCTGTACCTGAGGGGTATGGTACCTATGATCGGTTTTCGCCAGACCAGCGTCTATTATAAGCGTGGTGAACGATTTGCCGGAGAGAGTAAGTATAACCTGCGTAAAATGCTGTCTTTTGCCTGGAATGGTATATCCAGCCTCAGCATTAAGCCGCTGCGTTTTGTAACCTTCTGCGGCTTTGTCATTTTTGCCATTACGGTATTACTGAGCATATATGCGCTGGTGGCCTATCTGACGCATCATACTACTACCGGCTGGGCATCTACCGTAATACCGATGTATTTCCTTGGCGGTATACAGTTACTATGTATAGGGCTTATAGGTGAGTATGTAGCCAAAATGTATAAAGAGGTGAAACACCGCCCCCGCTTCATTATAGAAGAGCATTTACAATAAACTATCTTCCGTATCTTCTGATATATAGACCTGTACAGATAAGTCATCTGTACAGGTTTTTAGTAATTCCGATACGCTGAGTCCGGATACCGGATGTATATAATCAGCTGCAATATCGGCCAGCGGTTGCAGCACAAAGCGGCGCAGCTGCATCCACGGATGTGGTATCTGCAGATCCGGTGTATGGATCACTTCGTGGTTGAAGAAAATAATATCAATATCGATTTTGCGGCTGCCCCATTGTACATTGCGGGTGCGGCCCAGCAAGTGCTCGATCTCCAGTACATGGGTCAGTAATGTTGCGGCATCGAACTCCGTCTCCAGCTGTATCGCCTGGTTCAGGTGCGGGGGCAGGTTTTCATTGCCCCAGGAGGCGGTTTCGTATAGCGGAGACAGGTTTACGATATGGCCCACTGTACGGCGCAGCATTTGCACGCATTGATATAATGTTGCCTCACGGTTGCCTTCATTGCCGCCGATCAGCAGGTAAGCAGTATTCATCTGGTATAATTAGTGCTGGTTTTGCAGTTGTGCGCCGAAAATGTCTTCAAAATGCTTCAGGAAGGTCTGTTTAACAGCCACCTCATCTACAGGCCCGTTCAGCTCTTTCTGCATACTGGTTACGCCCTTGTCGGTAATGCCGCATGGTACGATGAAGTTAAAGAAGTTAAGGTCGGTATTCATATTGAGCGCCAGTCCGTGAATGGTGATCCAGCGGCTGCAACGTACGCCCATAGCGCATATTTTGCGGGCTTTTGCCGGGTTATCGGCATCGATCCATACGCCGGTTGCGCCTTCCAGTCTTGCGCCGGTAATGCCGTATTCAGCAATGGTGCGGATCACGACTTCTTCCAGCGAGCGCATATACCAGCCCAGGTCGGTCTTGAAGGCTTCCAGATCCAGTACAGGATAGGCAACCATCTGGCCGGGACCATGATAGGTAATATCGCCGCCACGGTTGGTTTTATAGAAGGTTACCCCCAGCGATTGCATATGCTGGTTATTGATGAGCAGGTTTTCTACGGCGCCGCTTTTGCCCAATGTATACACATGCGGGTGTTCGCAGATAAAAAGGTGTTGCCCGATCTCCTTACCCTGGGCCAGTTCCGGGGCAGAAACGCGCTCCGCTTTAATGTCCAGTCCCTGCTTCATGATCCGCTCCTGCATATCCCAGGCATCGCCATATTCTATATTGCCTAAATCCTTAAATTGTACGGAGACCATAACCCTTGTATATTTTAGTTTGCAAAATTCGGTAATTATTATGTAAAAAATAAGCGGGCAATATTGAAATTGCCCGCTTAGGTATAAAAAAGATTGATATTTTACTGTGCCGTAGCTGTATCTTTCATGCCGGTGAACTTACAGTGCTGTCTTTCGCCGGAAGCCAGTGTCAGGGATTCCAGATATACATAGATCAGGTTACCGTCGATCTGGATCGTAGGGTGAATGCTTACCACACCGTTGTTAAAGGTATTGAATGTGGTATTAGGATTGTCGGCAGTACCTTCAAAACCTGCAATGGAAGTATTACCTGCATACATGATCAGGCTGATCTTGTTCGGATCCTGTACCAGTTTAATCTCTACGCTGTCGGCAGTAATAGGGAAGACTACGTTGTCATGTGTACAACGGGTTGTGCCTCTGTACTTACCTACAAAGCGGCTTGCTGTCTTAATCTCACACTCTGCACCTTCATATCCCGTAGGGCATTGACACAGACCATCGGTACAGCTACCACCGTTCTGACACAGCAGTGTAGTACAAGGGTCCTGCTCGCAAGAGCTGCTTAATACCATACCACCGATTGCAAAGAAACCAAAGCCGGCTAATAATATAGATTTAATTCTTTTCATGTTTTTGGATTTGATCATACCACATCGATCCCGCCACGGGGATCAAAAGCTAAAGTTAAAATAATTTTTATAAAATCCTCTACTTAACCCAGGAAATATTTTAACAGGTGGCATTGCTCCTTGGTCTGCAATTTGCAGATCGCTTTATCCTTAATCTGTCTTACACGCTCTCTGGTGAGTCCGAAATGTGCACCGATATCTTCCAGCGACACGGCATGGTCGTACCCGATACCGAAATACATTTTCACTACAGTACGTTGTTTGTCAGACAATACATTTAACGTACGGTCGATCTCCGTTTTCAGTGATTGTTTGTTCGTGATCTCGTTATCTACCGATGAGGCATTTTCATTGGCCAGAACATCCAGCAGGCTACCATCTTCTGTGTCGGAGAAGGGGGCATCTACGCTGACGTGGCGGGTAGATACACCTATTGTACTTTCCACCTCTTCAATGTCGATCTCCAGTAAAGTGGCGATCTCATCTGCAGAGGGTTCTCTTTCATATTCCTGCTCCAGTGCAGTATATGCTTTGCCTATTTTATTGGTCAGTCCTACTTTGTTCAGCGGCAGGCGTACGATACGGCTTTGTTCTGCCAGCGATTGCAGGATAGACTGGCGAATCCACCATACTGCATAAGAGATAAATTTAAAGCCTTTAGTTTCATCAAAGCGTTGCGCAGCTTTAATGAGGCCAAGATTACCTTCATTGATCAGGTCGCTTAAAGAAAGGCCCTGGTTCTGATACTGTTTTGCAACAGAAACCACAAATCTTAAATTGGCTTTGGTAAGGCGTTCCAGCGCTTTCTGGTCGCCCTGCTTTATCCTGATAGCCAACAGCACTTCCTCCTCAGGAGTAATGAGCTGTACCTTTCCGATTTCCTGCAGATATTTTTCCAGGGATTGACTCTCCCTGTTCGTAATCGATTTGGTGATTTTAAGCTGGCGCATTGACATAATTGTGTATATTTTTATCTTATAACAGAACTGTTTTAAGGGTGATTTAAAGGATTTTTAACATATTACGATACCAAATTTAACGATTAGTTAATGTAATTCCAAAAAAAATATATCAAGGCCTGAAAAAATGTTAGGGAAGTTCCAAAAATTAAAAAAATAATTGAAAGACTTGTTTATGTCATTTTTTTTAGTCTTATTGCAGAAACATTTTTCGCGTTTAATTTTTTTGTATGAGTAAAAAAAATCAATATACTATAGAGATACCAATACGTTGCAGTCCTAGTATTTTATATGAATTCTTGTCCACTCCAGCGGGTCTCCAGGAGTGGTTTGCAGATGAGGTGAATCAACGTGATCAATCTTTTTTCTTTAGCTGGAAAGGTGTGGAAGATGAAGCAGAATTACTGGAAATGGCAGAGAATGAATTTGTGCGTTTCCGCTGGGACTATTATGATGATGATGAATATTTCGAATTCCGCATTACCCAGAGTGATGTAACCAATGAAACGATTTTGCAGGTAACTGACTTTGCAGATAAGACTGATATCAAAGATCAGCAGCAGTTATGGAATCGCCAGGTTAATGATCTGAAGCATCGTATCGGAAGTTAAGATATACCGATCATAATATTAATATCGCATCACAGGCCGTTATACAGGGGTAGCCCTTGTACAACGGTCTTTTTTGTAAGGTTTACCCCTGTATTATTGGATTTCATCGCTAAGGGTAAGCATAGTATATTTGCACATCTATTCTGACAGATAATAATTTATGAACCTGGGGATCAAAAAACTGGATAAACTCATTCTGAAAAGCTTTATGGGCCCGTATGTGGTCACTTTTTTCATTGTGTTGTTTGTATTCCTGATGCAGTTTTTCTGGCTGTATATGGATGATCTTATCGGCAAAGGTCTGTCCTTGCAGCTGATCCTGGAGCTCATGATCTATATGTCTGCTACACTGGTGCCTATGGCCATGCCACTGGGTATCCTGCTGGCTTCTATCATGACATTCGGGGCGCTGGGCGAAAACTACGAGCTGGTAGCGATTAAGTCTTCTGGTATTTCCCTGTTCCGTTTTCTGCGGCCGCTTACTTTATTTATTATAGGTGTGGTTATAGGTATGTTTCTATTCAGTAACTACATCATCCCTAAAGCCAATCTTAAGGCCTATTCTCTGCTGTATGATATGCGCAATAAAAAGCCTACCATGAGTATTAAGCCAGGGGTGTTTAACCGCGGGCTGGGCAATTTTGTGATCCGTATAGGCAGTAAAAGCGAAGATGGCAGTACCATCTCAGATGTGCTCATCTATGATCACAGCAAGGGTGGTGGTAACAACAATGTGGTTGCAGCGGAGAAGGGTAAAATGTACCTGAGCAATGATAAGCGCTTCCTGGTGTTTGAGCTGAACAATGGTTGGCGTTATGAATTTAAAAAAGATAATGAAGGACAGTATGAGCAGCAGCGAATGTTCTTCAAAAAATGGAATAAAGTAATAGATGTATCCAGCTTCGGCTTCTCGCGTACCCGCGAAGACCTGTTTAAAAGCAGCGAAGAAATGCAGGATATTGCAATGCTGAACAAGAGTGTAGACAGTACCTATAAGCTGATAGGGAAGGACCGTCGTGAACTGAAGAAAAGCACCGGCTATTATATAAGCCTGTACAAAAAAGACGGCGACCTTAAAAACCTGGATGCTAAAATAAATGCGGCAATGAAGACTGATAAGCCTGTGTACACCAAAGACCTCATCAGCCTGTTTGACCGGGAACAACGCAATGACATTTCCGGAAAAGTGGTCAATAATGCACAGAGTATACAGCGCTACCTGTCTATCAATGCAACCAATAACGAGATTAACTATACCAAACTGAACCAGTATAATATGCAATGGCATAAAAAGTTTACTTATGCTTTTGCCTGCCTGGTGCTGTTCCTGATCGGTGCCCCGATGGGTGCTATTATCCGTAAAGGAGGCCTGGGCTTGCCGATGGTTATATCCATCCTGTTTTTCGTAGTATACTTTATCCTGTCCTCTACAGGGGAGAAGCTGGCGAAACAGGGCAAAATGCCTGCCCTGGAAGGTATGTGGCTGGCAACAGCCTGCCTGATGCCTGTTGCGATCATTATCCTGGTACAGGCGCGTAACGACTCACCTGTATTTAAGAAAGAAGCGTACATCAACCTTTGGCGCAAAATCAAGGGTATATTTGTTAAGGAACAAGCACAACTGAAATAAATGTTTGACTTACTTCCGGTAGCCCCCGACAGTGCATTTGCCTGCAGTAAAAAGGGAGTGTATACCTTCATTCGTTGCTTTATGACCTGGGTCGTGCTGGGTGGTATACTATTGCTGACATACAGCAATCTCCCGCTGTTTAAGTGGGTGCATACGCATCATTTTCACCTGGGCGATATTTTCTTTCGTTTCTATACCGCCATCGGTACAGCAGTGGTGATTATACCCGTATTGCTTGCTTTGTTCTGGTACCGTTACCGTAATCGTTATTTTCTCTTACTGGTCATCAGCACCCAGATCGGCTCTTTGCTGATCAACCAGGCTATGAAATTTGCCTTTGCACATGCACGTCCGGTTGCTTTATACGGAGCCGAACCCTGGTTTCATTATATTAATGGAGAGGTGTTGCATCGGGCCCATTCATTCCCCTCGGGTCATACAGCAGGTGCCTTTGCCTTTGCTTTCCTGTTGTCCTTACTGTCCCGCAGACAATCGGTACTGAAGGCTATTTTGCTATTCTTAGGCGCACTGCTGGTCGCTTATTCCCGTATGTACCTGGGGCAGCATTTCTTTACCGATATCTATGTAGGCAGTATAGAAGGAATGGTGGTATGCATAGTTGTGTTACTGGCCTTTTATAAGGCAGGGTATTGTCGCTTTATATAAATGCAACTTTCTATAAAAGAATGGCGCGCCGGTACTGGCGCGCCATTCTTTTATAGAAAGTTGTTCCTTAGAAGTCAACATTGATCATGGCCGTCTGGCCATCAGATTTCTTTACTTTGAAATAGGTTCTTTCTCCGGATTTGAACTTTTGTATGGTAAGAAGATAACTTTTGGCATTAAATACCGGGATGCTGCCAATCTGCAGCACTACATCACCCTCTTTAAAGCCCAGTTCAGATCCCTTGCCCGGAGTGTCTATACTGTATATATAAGCACCTCCTTCACGGGCATCCAGTTCGTTAATGCCCAATCCCAGTACGTCCTTTACAATAGACTTTGCTCCTCTGTAATTAGGGTCAGTAATAGGTGCATTGTTTTTCGGACCGGAAGGCTTCTTTACAGGTTTCTTAGCACTGGCAACAGGCTGGGTGGCACTGGTAGCCGGTTTCTGTACCGGACGCACCGGAGCTTTACTTGTAGGCTCGGTAGTCACAACGGCTTTTTCCACAGACAGGTCCTTGTCGGTTACCGCAATTGTCTGACTGCTGTAGGAAGGTGTTCCCGCTTTATTGACCGAACCGATGACGCTCATGATATAACGGGTTACCGTTGCTATACCCGTAAAGTTGATACTGCTGACCTTGTCGGTCTCTGCAATAAACTGCTGGTTGTAACCGGTAGAGAAGGACAAGGTTGGGATCTGCTCCTCTATGAATTTGGTGTAAGATGCCGTATGCGGGTAATCTTCGCCTACTTTAGGATTGTACTCCGCGGATGCCCCTTTAATAGCCTGTGCAAAGGTAGCAGCAGTGCCCGCACCGTTGATATAGATCTCGCTTCTTTCATTCAGCTTACCTACAGCGGTAATGTCGATGGCATAAGCAATCTTTGATTTGATGTTGGGAATATTCAGGAACGATTGCGCACCTAATGCGCCCAGCTGACTGCCGGAGAAGGCTACAAATGCATAATTGTATTGTTTGTATTCCGGAGCTTTCAGCAAGCTGGCCAGCTGCAATAAGGTAGCCACACCACTGGCATTATCATTGGCCCCATTCAGAACCTCACCTTTATTGCCGGCATATAATTGGTCATAATCGGCCATGATCACAATTGTGCTGGCCGCATTATTATTGATGGTGCCGGCTATATTATAGCCTTCTTTAAAGTCATTTCTGAATTTCGGACTGCTGAATACCGGTGTAAAGTAGTCTACCCCTTTAAAATAATCATTGTAAGCAGTCTTGGATATAATCCACACCGGGATCTTAATCTCCCGGTTGATGGGCAGGTTGCAATAATTCTTAATAGTCTTCAGATCAATGCCGTTGTTGGAATCGTCAAAAAGGTACAATGCAGTCGCACCGCGATCCTGTGCATTCAGGATCTTTTTGATGAGCGGCTGAATACTTTTTTCATTGAACTCATGATTGCCCGGCAGATCGAATAATGGGGTCAGCCAGGCGGTATAATTAGCAATAGTACCCGGAATTATATAAGAGTTGTTATCCTCATTGGCACAAAAAGGGAGTGGCAATACATCTGTATTGATCACTACATTCTTATTATTGATCAGGAAGCGGGACTCGACTGTCGCACTGCGGCCAGTCACATATTTGAACATTGATTTATAACCGATAGTACCATAGCGGGTCAGACCGATCTCGCTCATGCGTTTTTCGATATGTGCTGTAACGTTATTGTACCCGGGTGTGCCTATAAGCCTGCCCGTATATTTGTCCTGAGACAGCTCTGCAACATCATTACGCAATGCCTGTATGAGGGGCTCATTATTGGGCACAGTACTTTTATTGGTACTAAGTATATTTTTGAGCAACTGCCCATGGCTGGTGGGGCTTACCGCTAAGAGCATGGCAGCAGTGATCAACTTTTTATATTGCATTAATATTTATTTTATAAGGAGTTACAAATCTACTGGAAGACATAGGTTTTGCAAAAATTATAACGTTAAAAAAAACGCTGTTGTTGTAGGACAGCAGCGTTTTTATAATTTCTTTTATTTTTCCCGGTTTCTCTTCTTCTTTAGCTTGACCTTCACTTTACTCTCATTACCGGTGAGTAATCGTTGTATATTCTTATGGTGTGTCAGTACTACCAGCAGGGCAGTGGCTACAGCGAACAGCATATAGGATGGTTCCTGACCCTTGAAAATAAATAATAATAATAGTGGGAAGGCTACGCTGGCTGTAATAGAGCTTAAAGACACATATTTGGTAAGGATAAGCATGATTATAAATACAATAACCAGACAAAGCGCTACAATCCATTGTATACCCAGGATCATGCCAAACAGGGTGGCAATACCTTTACCGCCTTTAAAGCCCGCAAACAGGGGGAATACGTGGCCTATAACGGCAAGGAGGCCTAAAGCTACCTGCAGATTTGTAAATGCATTACTCATATCGTTATGAGAGTACATGGAAAGATAAGCAAGCTTTACAGCTACAAATCCTTTCAGCATGTCGACCAGCATTACTGCAATACCGGCATTTTTACCTAATACCCTAAAGGTATTGGTTGCACCTGCATTACCACTGCCGTGTTCTCTGATATCGATTCCAAAAAACTTTTGACTTACCCAAACTGCAGTAGGTATAGAACCTAACATATACGCCAAAGCCAATAAAAAAACTATATTCATGTTTGTTTTTCTGAAAAATAGCCTCAAAGATAGTAATATTTTTGAGAGCACATAATAATTTGTTAACTTAATGTTGTCGTGTCGGCGTTAATTTTATCAAAAGTTTTGAGCCCTTTTATAAAATATTGTGCCACAATACTGTGGGGATGGATGCCGGTAGTATTCCGGTTTTTGATCAATTGTTGTGCGGCTTTCCGCTTTTTGAACCACTTGCCGAAGCTGCCGTAAAAATGGAAATGTGCCTTAGCTACGGCCCATATATTTTTAACATCTCCTTTTAATAAAAACGGCAGACAGGCTACTCCGTCCAGCACCAGGCGGAGCGGGATGAGCCAGAACAGGCGGGACGCCTTTTCGTTTTTCAGGAGTAAGACAAGGTTGTTGCGGAAATTGTAATAGGTTTTTTGCGGGCTGCCATAAGAGATAATGCTGCCTCCGACATGAAATACAGTTGAGCCGCCGATAGCACCGATGCGGTAACCTGCATTTTTCAACCTCCAGCAGAGGTCAATTTCCTCCATATGGGCATAGAGGTCTGCGTCCAGACCACCAACTTCATGGTATTGCTGTGCATTGACCATCAGGCAACCGCCACTGGCCCAGAATACTTCGATGTCATTGTCATACTGATGGTGATCCTGCTCCAATGTGCTGAAAATACGTCCACGGCAGAACATATAACCCCATTTGTCCATGAAGCCACCGGCTGCACCCGCATATTCAAAATAGGGACGATCTTTCCAGAAGCGGATTTTCGGCTGGCAGGCAGCCAGAGAAGGGTATTGCTGCATGGCTTGCAACAATGGGGGAAACCAGTTGTCGGTCACTTCAAAATCAGAGCTGAGCAGGACATAATATTCGGCCTGAATTTGTTTCAGGGCCTGGGCATATCCCCATGCAAAGCCATGGTTCTCTGTTAAGCGAATCAGCTTCACCGAAGGAAATTCGTGCTGAATAAATTCAGACGTATTGTCCGGTGAAGCATGATCTACAACTATGACATCATAACCTGATGCCGCTTGTTCAATAATTTTAGGTAAAAACAGTTTGTGCCACGCTATACTATTGTAGCTGAGTATGACTACTGCAGTGCTGGATTCACAAACTATCACAATGGGTCTTATTTATACTTTGGCTCGTATAAAGAACTTTCGTTAACAGGAACGTTGTCTTTCTGATTTACAAATTTATGCTTGTACAGGTTGTAACAGCCTGACCATGCAAAAATGAAAATACCAAAAAAGCCTAATACGAAGAAGAATCTGGATGAGTTTGGCTTATCTAATTGAATATCCAAATCGTTATCTAAAAGCTCTTCTTTATTTGTGTTATGGTTCTGATCCATTATGTTATAAATTTCTAAATAATTCCTCGCAAAATTAATAGAAATAGATTCAATCTACAACTGTTTTGTAAAATAATTTTTACAAGGTATCTGCAAAAGCTCTCAGGGCAGTGATCGCACCGCTTTTGTCATTTGCTTTTGCCTTTTGTACTACTGTATTATACTTGTTGATACGGCTCTGCATTTTCGCTTCTACGGTAGCATTTGGCGCCTGGCTCAGCTCGCTTTTGGCTGCTGAAATTGCGGTACGCATCTGGCTTTGCAACGTTTTCAAAGCAGCATCACTATTTGCGCCGTTTGCCTGCTCATAAACAGTGATATTAGCAGTGAATGAAGATTTACTCACAGTAGCTGTTGCAGCAGTATTATTTTGTTGTGCTATGCTTTGTGTATAACCGCCCAGGGTCAGTGACAAGGCGATAAGAGCAATTCTGATATTCATGATTATTAGTTTTTAAGTTCTCAAATATAAAATTAATTTATAAAAAATGTATCGTTTATTTAAGATTGCTGTAAATGATGATATAATTTAACGACTTCTGCTGCTTCCCGTACATCATGCACCCGTAATATATCTGCACCATTTGACAATCCCCATGCATGTAATACACTTGTTCCGTTCAAGGCATGTTCTGTATCTGTATCCAGCGCTTTGTATATCATCGACTTTCTCGAAACGCCCATAAGCACCGGTTTGTTCAGTATACGGAATGCTTCCATATGCTTCAGCAAGGTATAATTGTGTTTCAGGGTCTTGCCAAAGCCGAATCCCACATCAAGTACAATATCTTTAACGCCATATTGTTCCAGGGTAGTGATACGTTCCGTAAAGAAATCCAGAACAGCTGTCAGCACATTATCATATTGCGGATGCTGCTGCATGTTACTTGGTGTACCCTGGATATGTGTCAATATATAAGACACCTTTAAATCTGCAATGGTTTGAAACATGGCTACATCCATCGTACCACCGCTGATATCGTTTACGATACCCGCACCCTTAGCCACCGCTTCACGGGCCACCGCAGCCCGATACGTATCGACCGACAAAACAGCTTCTGGGAATGCCTTATGTATGGCTTCTATAACCGGGACCACACGATCCAGTTCTTCCTGCTCACTCACATGATCGGCCTTCGGACGCGTACTTACCCCGCCTATATCTAGGATGGAGGCTCCTGCCTGCAGCATCGCCGCAGCCTGATCCAGCAATCCACCGACAGAATTGTTTTTTCCTTTGGTGAAAAAAGAGTCTGGTGTAGCATTCAGAATGCCCATAACGAGCGGCTGATCCAGTGTAAGCAGCCGGCCACCACAGTTTAGTGTATGTACCATGCTGCAAATGTAGGATTTAGGCCGATAGGCCGGAGGAGAAAATATTTAGTATAAATTGTTTTGGGAAACAAATATCGTGTAGTAGGGTTAGGGATTTGTGCTGCTTATGCACTTTGTCCGAAAGTAAGGAGATTATTGTCCGGGTCAAGCAATGAAAATTCTTTTTGTCCCCAGGGTTTTGTCTGTAAGGGACCATTAGGGTGAATGGCTACTTCCTGGTCCAGCAAGGACTGATATAAGCCTTCGATATCGTTTGTGCGGATATACACCTGTCCGTAATTCTCCTTGGGATCCAGTGTTGTGAACTCAAAAAAATGGAGCTCAATATTGTCTTTTTCGATTATTAAGTAACCATCATAGTCCGAAGCACCACAATTCCTGAAACCTAACTTATTGATGTAATAATCTTTTGTCGCGGCCTTGTCCCGCATCGGCAGTTTGGGGTGAATGGTGGTAAGCATAGGTTGGAATTTTATACACAATTTATAGAAATTGTACAAATCATCAAAGAGAACGCTAGAATCCGATCTGAAAATGAGTGTTTAACCCGATTTTTTTAACAGTGCATTAAACCTGATTACGCTTTTGCTATCTATGCACTATAATCCCTTTAAACCCTGAATTTTATGAATAAGCATTTTACGAGAACCCTTGCCTTGCTACTGGTTGTAGCAGGCCTTATCACCGGTCTAAGCTCTTGTACCAAGTATACCTTTATGAGCTATGACAAGAAAATAATGGGTCAATGGACCTTTGAGAAGGTGACACACAAAAGCGGCTTCCTGCAGCAATCGGTAAACATTACCCGTAATTATGAGGGTTGGACGTATGATTTCAAAAGGGATTATACCATTTCGGCCATCAACAGCAATACCGGCGAGCGACTGACGGGTTACTGGAGAATAGATGAGTATACAGATTATTATTATGATGAAGATGGTGTAACCAGTACCAGCACTAATTATGTATTGCGTTTTAACCTGGATGATGGAAGACTGAATACAAACTATGTATGGAATATTGGTAGCATTACCGGTAACTATATCAGGGCCAGCGAATATGTGGGCAATGAACGGTGGAATTATAAAATGGCGAGAGTACAGTAAGGTTGTAGCAATACAACCTTTTTTTATGCAGATTGATCATTCAGCAATATGTGTATGAATGCTGTATTCAGGAAGTACATCAGCCAGGTACAGTTTAAAGAGGGCATGATCAAATCCGGGATGTACGGTGATGCTTGCATGGATGTGACTGCTCAGCACCGCATCTTTCTGAATGAATACATGCACTGTTTTGACAGCGCTAAATTTCCTGATCTGCTGTGCAATCGTTTCCGGGTATACATTTAATCCGCCAATAACCTGCATCTGATCTTTCCGGCCTTTATAAAGCCAATAGCCCGCCTCATCAACCGATATGATATCTCCCGTGCCGATAAATTCCCGTCTTGGTTGTCCGGCAGACCAGGTGCATTTTACCCATAATTCTTTGCCCTCCTGTTCCGGACAATGGACAAATGTGTACCGGAGGCCTTTTATAGGTTTACCCAGTGTACCGGGATTATGCCGGAGCATTTCTGTTGTGGCAATAGCACAGATGCCAGTCTGGGAGGTACCATACAGGTTGTAAAGTTGTACATCTGTATCGTATAGGATTTGTTTGGCCCAGGTACTTTCCAGCTGATCTCCACCCGAAATGATGGCTTGTGTACCCTGTAGCAATTGTTCTTTCTGTCGGTATAATGCCGGAATCATAGAGGGCACGACAATCCAGCAGTCAATAGACTCCCGTTCCGATGCGGCATGCAGATGGCCAGAACCATAAGCCGGATGGCAATAAATACGTTTTTCTAAGAAAATGGATAATAATACCGCGGCCAGACCATAACCATGTGAGAAGGGAATAGCGATATAAGTGCTGCGGTACTGCTGTAATTGCAGTTGTGTATATATATCACGAAACGGGCGATAATAACGCCATGCCCTTGTTGCTCTTGTATAAGGGCGTGGAAGACCCTGAGAACCGCTGCTCAGCACGGTAAGGTGACTCGTTTGCCCTGCAGCAGCATATCGGGGAGTCGTGACAGGTATATTGTTTATGACTTCGGCCAGGTCAATTGCCCTGACAGGAAGGGAAGAGGTGTACGTTCCTGTCAGCAATACAGCATCATATGCTTGTCCGGCAAGCCGGGCTTTAAGTGTCGTTTCGGTTAGCTCTGCACCTGCAAGTACGATGTTGCAACCCAGGGCGGACAGCGCGAAGAGCATTGTCAGAAAAGGAATACCGTTAGGGCAGGCAAGGAGTACTTTTTGTCCACCCTTAATATGATATTGATGATATAGTATATATGCAGTTTGTAATGCTTGTGTATACAGTGCCGGGTAGCTGATTTTTTGCTCACCATCATCAATAAAAGCATCTTCTACACGGGCATGCTGTACGCTGTCGAGCAGGCTGATGAGGTTGTGCCCATGCCTGGATACAGCACGGAGCAGGGTATATGCTTTTTTGATTTTCTGGCGCAACTGCATATTTATCCCTTCGAGGAAACTTTGACATAGCTATACTTATTCCACAAGCGTTTCCCGAAAAAGCTGGCTGCTTGCGGCGCAACGCCCCACCATGGTTTTTCTGCGGGCTTGTTGCGGTATATAAGTCTGCATATACGGATAGCAGCCTGATCGGCTTCCATGGCCAGTGCATTAGCATACTTTGGATTCGGAGCGATCATCCTGGTTTTAACCAGCGGGTAATAAATGCTTTTAGCCGTAATGCCCATATGCTTCCATTCCGCCCAGTTGCCCCTGAACCAGTTATCAAAAGCTGTTTTAGATGCCTGGTAGGCACACCACATTGGTGCCGGTAGCAATAAAACAATCATGGAGGATACATTGATCACCGTTCCCTTGCTTTTGGCCAGCAGGGGGGTGAGGGCAAGGATCATCCTGGCCGGAGTCAGATAATTAAGGGCATTGGTACGGGTAATATCATGATAGCGATCTAAAGACCTTGCCAGGGAGCGCATAATAGATTTGCCCGCATTGGAAATAAAATAGTCAATTCTTTCCAGTTGCAATAACTGGTTGATGGTCTGCTCTATCTGTTCGTCATCATACAGGTCGGCGGCAATAATGGCTGCAGTAGATCCGTTGGCTTCAATCTTTTGCGCCAGTTCCTCCATCACAGATCTGGTACGGGCAACAAGGACTAGGTGCACATTATAATGCGAGAGCAGTAAACACAGTTCAGAACCAATGCCAAAACTGGCCCCGGTCACCACAATTGTTTTGCCATTAATGGCATTGTTGAGTCTGGTTTTATTTATTTTTTTATGAGGAAACAGCACACTTTCCAATAATCGACGAAACATAATCTTGTTTTAAACTGTAATAATAGCGCATACCGCAATATTCAACCTGTTTACCGACAAAAAGCCTCTGTAGGACTATGTTGATTAAACGAATCCTTCAGATGCAGTCAAAATACCAAACATTTATTTAGAACAATAAAATTTGAGATTATGAAAAAGGTAATGATGATATTGGCGATTGCTTTTAGTCTGATCGGTACAACAGCAACAACACAGGCACAGGCAAAATTACAAGTAAATATTGGAAATCAGCCGGGATGGGGTCCAACTGGTTACGATCATGTGGATTTTTATTACCTGCCGGAGCTGAATTGCTACTACGATGTGATCAGAGGACAGTTTATTATTATGACAAATAATGCCTGGATATATAGTAATACCGTCCCTGCAAGATACCGTGGTATAGACCTATACCGTACTTATAAGGTTGTAGTCAATAATCCAAGACCATACCAGTACAATGCCAGCCACATCAGACAATATGCCCGTTACAAAACAGATCATACACAAGTCGTGATTCGTAACAGTAAAGAATATAAATACTATCAGAGTGGCGGACACCCTAACCATAACCAATGGAAAGGAAATAATGGTTGGACTGGAAATAACAGACACGATCAGGGGTATCAGAACCGTAATAATAGTAATCATAATACGGTAAGAACCAATCCTGGTACAACACATGGCAACACACAGCAATCTGTGAGAACAAACGATAATCGTAATAACGGCAACAGAAGATAGACCGGAAGAAGAGACTTTATGAGTGGAGTATTGAGTAATTAAAAAGGGCTGTCGAAAGACAGCCCTTTTCTTATTTAAGTAGTAAAAACCTTACAGTTTCTGCACTTTTTGTTGCCATACCTGGCCATTGTTATTGTTGAACTTGATGATGTACATACCTTGAGCGAAGGCACTCAGGTCGATCTGCAGTGTTTTGCTGCCATCAGTTTCTCCTTCAGCCAGCATTCTGCCCAGGGCATCATATAATCTGTAATGATCACCTTTGATCAGACCTTCAATATTGATTAAAGTCTGAGTAGGGTTAGGATACATTTTGAAGCCCGGACGATTCGGTACATTTTTAATGCCGTTCGGGTTGATAGACATCATTAAAGCATTACTGTATACGGTCTGATTTGCCGCACAGAAGTTGAAATTACTTGCATAAGCAGATATCTCATCTCCATGATAGAAATCTGTACCGGCTACACCGCTCCAGGTTGCTGCAGTAGCACCAGGAATATCGATGCCGTTTTTGCGCCATTTAACCAGTGGGTTACTACCACCGTCTGTTACCAGTGCAGTAAAGGTTGTCGTCACACCAGAGTAAATAGTACCGCTCGGATTTCTGGTAATGAAAATACTTGGGTCACTGCTGGCAGTTACATTCAGGTTCAGTGTTACCGTACTGTCACAACCGTTGGCAGATGGTGTTACGTAAGTCGCAATACCTTGTCCGCCGGTAGCAACGGACTGACCGTTCCAGGTGTATGGCAGTTCTTCAGAACAGATTTCCAGTGTTTCAGTATGCTGAGCTGTTGGTAATACCGTTACACTCATTGTCGCAGTAGTGTTACAGGAAGCACCACTGGTTGGTGTAAAGGTATAGCTGCCGCTTGTAGTGTTACTGATGGTAGAAGGCACCCATGTACCGGTAATACCATTGTTTGAAGTCGTAGGTAATAAAGGTGCTGTAGTGCCATTACACAGAGGAGCTACCGCAGTGAAGGTCGGAGTGATCAGACCGCTTACTGTAATATTCTGTGTTACGTTAATTGCACATTGGTTTGGAGCCGGAGTAAATACATAGGCACCACTTGCGGTGTTACTTACAGTAGACGGACTCCATGTACCGGTAATATTATTGGTAGAAGTGGTTGGCAGCACAGGCGCTGTAGCACCACTACATAATGTTTGCGGCAGGGTGAATGTAGGAGTGATCTGGATATTAGGAATCGCTACATCAACCGGTCCAACCCAGTCAGAGAAAGAGCCACTGCCACAGCTAGTACGTACATACAGCTGATAGTTTACGTTAGACCCCATATTAGGGAATACATAAGTATTTAGGCCTGTACTACCGGTAATCGGTACAATAGTACCGTTATTGGCATAATAACCTGCAGGACCATAGCTCACCTGGTAGTTTGTATTGGTTCCGTTGCCCGTCCAGGTAAGGGTACCACCGGCACAGGTTACGTTACTGGCAGTTGGCATACCTGGCAAAGGACATGTTTGTTTCGTATTCGGTACCACGCTCACCGCCAGGATATTCATCACGCCGGTTCCGCTGTGTGCAAAAGAGATACTGTCAATTTGTTTATTACGGTTAGCTGTAAGGATGGTGATTGCAGAATCATGCAGGTAAGGACCGCCGGTACCTAATGCATTAGAACTGATTGTTATACGACCAACACTAGAAGCCACATTGTTCCCACTGACAAACCAGTCAGGATAGCTTTGAGTCGCAGTCTGTGTCGTACCGTCATTAAAGTAAACCGTTGCGGTATGCGTAGACGCACCACTTCCGCTTACACCCATTACATACACTTTATTCGCTCTTTTCGGAGCCAGGAAGCGTACAGTACCACTGTTGGTACCGGTCAGGCGCAGCGCGTTATTGGCAGAATAAGAGTTCATTCTGTATTTTCTGAATGTATTCTGGATAATGCGGCTTACCGGTATAGATTGGGTAGGGAAGGCACTGCTTGATGTCGCCTGGAAATCGGCAGATACCAATGCATAACCTGCACCGTCTACATCATTGTTGGTAGAAGCAGAGGCATTACCGATGCCATTCGCCACTACGTCAAAGGCCAGTCCGTTCAGCGGTACCGGAGTAAGGGTATCTGTCAGGGTAGTAAATGTAACAGAAGTCCAGTTACTGGTATCACCCACGCTACAGAAAGTACGGGCATGGAACGTATATTGTGTACCCTGGTATAAGTTAGTAAACGGAACACTCAGGCTCGTTGTAGTACCATTAGCCGCCAGACCGGTAGCACCCGATCCCGGAGCAGTACCGTCAAGTCTTAATTCGTAGATATAGCTGGTTGGCGTATTCCCTGCAGGAGGTGCAGCATAGTTTACGGTAGCACCGGTAAAGGTAATACCACTGGTGCTTAAACTGATCGGGTTTACACATACACCGGTTACAGATAATACGTTGAACATATAATCTTCAACCTCTCCATACTGGATATTACCGCAGGCATTCATTGTATTGGTGTAATAAGCATTCCTTACACGCATACGGGTAGGGCCTGTTGTCGCTGTCCAAGGTACAGCAAAAGAGCCGGTTGCCGTTGTGGTGCTAACTGCAGAATAGATACCACTATACACTTTTTCAGTTACCTCATTGAATGCACCATCTTGGTTCCAGTCAATATAAATAGCGCGGTTACTGAATGCACTGCTGGTGGTTAAAGAGAAATTTACCGTTGCACCCAATTGTGCAGAGGCAGACATGGCCGTATAGTTGCTGTATGAGGCACTACCTGTACTGTTATTGGTAATATTGGTCGTGCCACCGGTAGTAGAGAAACTGGTAATGTAATAAGAACCGGGAGTGGTAGACGTTGGTATACAGTAACAGCTGGTCGGAACAGTATTTACCGCAACACTAACGGTGTTCGTAGTACTGCTTTGGCTGCTGCCCGAACAGGTTACGATACAACGGTAGTCTGTAGAGGCTGTCAGAGATGCCGCATAAGATGGCGTAATCGCGCCGGCTATGTTGGTAAAGGTATTCAGACCAGCCGGAGAGGATTGCCATTGATAAGTGATGCTGGCACCGGAAGTATTGCCGGTCAGGCTTAAGGTAAATGGAACCGTAGGACAGGCCAGTGTAGCTGAAGATTGTGCCGTTCCCGCTGTCGGGGTACCGGTACACAATGGGTCAACCACCAGTGTATAATCCTGGTAGCGGCCATAACCATAGGTGCCGCAAGGATCAACACCATTATTGGCTCCACCGGCATTGGCCAGGCGGCTCCAGGCACGCAGACGGTAGTTACCCGGTGTAACACTTGCCGGTACAGTAATTGTTCCGGTGTAGTTGTATGGATCTGCTGCAAAATAACCCGGCATAAAAAGAGCTTCATCCACATCGGTAAAGTCGCCGTCATTATTAAAATCTGCTGCAACACCCACACCACACCATCCCAGAGAGTTCATTGCTATGGGAGTAGCAACACCTGGTGCCACGTGGATTTGTTGGGTTAAATAATTTGAAGTACCACAGGCAGGGCTGTGGGTAAAACTTCCTATTGTTACAGAGTTTACACCCCAGCTGCCACAGCCGCTGCTGTAAGTCATGGTGCAATATGTCTGTGCCAGGGTTCGTTCTGGAAATCCGAACGAAGCCAGCAGCAACAGTAGTGGGGCATACCAGGGCCGTCCACGGAAAGAAGGGTAAAAATTCAACTTCATTTTGCTGTTATTTAAGGTAAGTAATTGAAATGTTTATAACGCGTGAATTTACTTTTTATTCGGGTTAAATGCAAGCATTTGGACATAAATGAGGCTCAATATAATGCTGTAAGCTTAATTTGCCAATCGATGGAGGAGTATATTCTCCGTATCCGGATTCCTGCTTTTGGATAACAGAAATAATAAATCCGGGAAAAAGGATAGGGCTTGTCATGAGCGATTAGGATATTACTTTCAAAGACAGGAGGTTTGCCCCTATTGGTTTGCTGTTATAGAAAATAAAAAACCGGACTCTGAACAGAATCCGGTTTTTTATAAACACGCTTGGAAGCGGTATAATTATTTTTTGGCAACAACAGCCATACGTTTTTCTTTGATACGTGCTGCTTTACCGAAACGCTCACGTTGGTAGTACAGTTTCGCACGACGTACGCGACCTCTTTTGTTCACAACGATAGACTCGATGTTTGGAGATAAGATAGGGAATAAACGCTCAACACCAACACCGTCAGAAATTTTACGAACAGTGAATGTTGCCGTAGCACCAGTACCCTGACGTTTGATTACGTCACCTTTGAACGATTGGATACGCTCTTTAGTACCTTCAATGATTTTATAATTAACTGTGATATTGTCACCAGCTTTGAATGCAGGAACTTCTTTCTTTGTAGTTAATTGTTCGTGGATAAATGCAATTGCTGCTTCCATTTTAAATTATATTTATTGATGAACATCAAACAGTATGTACGAACTATTTTACAACAGCTCGCCATACAAGAATTATTTATTTAACCTCAGCTACTAAGCTTTTAAAGCTCTCTGGTTGATTCATAGCTAAGTCAGCCAAAACCTTTCTGTTCAGGTTGATTCCTTTTTCATTCAATTTATGCATGAATACGGAATAGCTCAGACCTTCTTCACGAACGGCAGCGTTGATACGTGCGATCCACAAGCCGCGATAGCTGCGCTTTTTCAGTTTACGACCTACATATTTGTAGCCTAAACCTTTCTCTAATACGTTTTTGGCAACGGTATAAACGTTTTTACGCTTACCGTAGAATCCTTTCGCCTGTTTTAGGATTCTTTTTCTTCTTGCACGTGATGCAACTGCATTTACTGAACGTGGCATAATTTATAAAATTAAAATGCTGTTTTAAATAATGTAATTTAATAACATACCTCTTTTACAGAGGGAAAAATGGGCTTAACGTAAGTTCAACATTCTCTTAACCAGTGGCAGGTTAGCAGAGTGAATCTCAGTGCTACCACGTAAGTGACGTTTACGCTTAGTTGATTTTTTTGTTAAAAGGTGACTTTTGTATGCTTTGAAACGGCGGATTTTGCCGGTACCAGTGATTTTAAAAGTCTTTTTAGCCCGTGAATGTGTTTTAACTTTTGGCATAATATTCAAATTTCGGATGGCAAAGGTATGATAATATTTTCTACTAACAATATTTTTTTAAAATAATTTCCGCTAAACCGGTCCTAATGCAATATGGTCATGCATTATGATTTTTTTGGTTTTGATTTTTTGGCTGTAACCAGACCATAAGAGTGGAGAATTTCGCTCTTTACAGCAGCATTATCCAGCTCTCCGTCCATAATAATGGTGTTCCAGTGCTTCTTGTTCATATGGTAGCCAGGCAGCACAGCACTGTACGATTCCCGGAGCTCAATGGCCCGGTCCGGATCGCATTTTACATTGATGCGTGCCGGTTGTTCATCCAGTGCCAGTAACAGGAATATTTTGTCATTCGCCTTAAATACCAGCGTTTCCTCCCCGAATGGGAAGCTTTCCGTTACATTTTCCTGGCTCAGGCAAAATGATCTGATGGATTCTATATCCATAATTTATACTGTTTTGGTTTTTGAATAACCCCATTCAAGCAGCCATTGCGCAATCTTTTGTTTGTAATCGCCCTGGATCAGTATCACCCAATCTTTAGCACTGCCACCGGTCCCGCATTTGGTCTTTAGTTTTTTGGCCAGTGCCTGAAAATCGTCTTCATTACCGGCAAAACCTTCTACCAGCGTTACAACCTTGCCTGCTCTTTGTTTTTTGTCCAGGAGTACACGCAGCTTTTGTTGTGCCGGCTCCAGGGTGTCAATATGCTCTTCCGGTTCGGATTGCATCGCCTCCGGGTTGGTCGAGAAAACCAGTCCACCCAGATCCGATAATCCCAGTTTCTTTTGCTTGCTCATAAATGTATAATTTGTTAGCCTAATATTTTTTGTTTCCACTTCCAGATTACAGACCTCGTGCGGCTGTATACAGGATAGTCTATCCGCATCCCTCCGAATGATTTAAAGAAAAATTCAATTCCGGGAATACTGCTTCCTTCAAAATCAAAATATTCCAATCCCAGTTCCTTCGCTTTACAGATCGCCGTCCATAACAGTAATGCCGCTGCAGATGGGTGCTTCTGCTCCGGGTTAATGACGCTCAGCATGTAATACATGCTGCTCCGGTCGTAGAGGAACCATTGTATGCCCAGTATATATCCGTTAGTGTCTCTCACTTCAAGACACAGACAGGCATCGTGCGCACGAGCCGCCTGATCTGCCGCTGCGATAAATTCAGGCGTCAGCGCATATTTATTGCCCTGACGCTCAAATGTACCGGAAAGCCATTGGTTAAACAAAGGTACGTTGAGTTGTGTTTCCGTGACCAAAAGTTCTTTTTCTGCTTTCTGGATCAGCTTCATGCGTTTCTTCTCCACCGCAGCCGATATTTCACTCAGATCTGGTTTCAGGTCGATAAGGTAAGTGCGTTTGTGAAAAGCTGTATATCCTTTTCTTTCAAAGAAAATACTCAGATCTTTCGAAAATGGTGGCGTCAATATATGATAGGCAGCCTTGGGCAGCAGCTGATAAGCCTGCTCCAGCAGGTTATTATCAGCAGTATCCTCCAGGAAATAGGGCCCCAGGTTTGAGGTAAGCCGTGGTGTACGTATCAGGCGCAGCATCCACTTGTGCTCAAGCGTATAGGGCCATACCAGGACCGCTTTTTGAGCTTTATAAATAATAATCACATCCCAACTGGTACTCACCGCATCCAGCCACCAGGGCTGGTAGAACACCGGCAACTGGTCCAGCAGGGATTGGTCCCTTATATAGGCTTCCTTTTGTGACATGATATTAGCGGAATCTTAGGGCTTGTACAATATTTACTTTTCTTACAATCAGGCTGGGCAATATCATGATCAGGGTGCAGAAGATCAGCGTTCCCAGGTCAATAAGGGCCACATACCACCATTTCAGTTCTATAGGTGCGGCCTTCATATAATAAGTATTTTCGTTGAGCTGTATCAGGTGCGTGTATTGCTGGAGCAGACATAAACCCACACCCAGTAAAGTACCCCATATAATCCCTTTCAGTGCGATGCGGGCAGCATGATAACTGAAGGTCTGCTGGATCGCTGCATTAGGCATACCCAGGGCTTTCAGTACACCGATCATATGCGTACGCTCCAGTATGAAAATAAGCAATGCTGTAGCCATATTAATAGCGGCAACAAGACCCATAATGATCAGGATAATACGGGTATTGACATTCTGAAAGTCAAGCCAGGAAAAGATAAACGGGTAAATATCTTTGATCGTAGATACAGACATCGGTGGCTGCAGATAAGATTGGTAGATGTCCTCACCGGTCTGTTGCGCCGTTTTGTAATCGGTCATGTTGATCTGGATCGCACTGATATCATCAGCCGCCCAGTTGCTCACCCTTCTCAGCAGGCGAATGTCGCATATGCCAAAACTCTTGTCTATTTCCTCCATGCCGGTATGGTAAGTGCCCACTACCGTCAGCTTGCGTACCGGTGGTACCTCAGATTCCGGATCAAAGAATACAACAATCACTGTGCTGCCGATCTTTAATTTCAGCCGGTCCATTGTAGACTGGGAGAGGATGATTTCCTGTGCGTAACCGGAATCAGGAAACTGTATCGGCCTTCCTGAGAAGCCGATCGCCGTATTGCTTTTCAGCGGATAATCAGCTTCTATACCTTTTAGTTTTATACCCTCCAGGCTGTTATTTGCTTTAAGGATTCCGGGCTTTACAATATAAGGATATACTGCCTGTATGCCTTTGTGGCTGCGGATCTGTTGTAGTAATGCGGGATCTTTCCGGAAGGGTTTACTGGCAACCTGTGCGCTGGGATTGGGGTCAAAAAGCGTCACCTGTGCATGTCCCCAGAAGATAAACATCTTGTCCCGGATCGTAGTTTTGAATCCCTGCACGATAGCCACGGCCATGATCATAACCGCTACACTCAATATAGTAGCAGCAGTCGCAAGGCGGATGATGAACGATGAAAAGGTCGATTTTTTGTTCCGGGCTATTTTAGCGGCAATGAAATATGCTGTATTCAATGCAGGGTGTGTTTGAGACAAAAATAAGGTAAAGTGTTATGCTGTCATTAATTTTCTCTAAACATTTTTCTAATCCGTTTGTTTTTTCTTGCTTTGCTGATCCTTTTAAAATATTGAGATAAATGAAAAAAGTAGCCCTTTCTTTACTCATCTGTTTGGGTATGGCCCATACCGATTATGCGCAAAAGAAAGATTATCAGATCAGTGCTGTCGCCTTTTATAACCTGGAGAATCTTTTCGATACAGAAGATGATCCTAAAAAGTTTGACGAAGAGTTTACCCCGAACGGTGCCAATCACTATACAGAAGCCATTTATGCCAAGAAGCTGCAGAATATGTCCCGTGTATTATCTGAGATCGCCACAGAAAAGATACCGGAAGGTCCTGCGCTGATCGGCGTAGCCGAGATTGAAAATAAAAGAGTATTGCAGGATCTGCTTCAGCAGCCCAAACTGAAAGACCGGGGCTGGAAGATCGTCCATTTCGAATCGCCCGATGCCCGTGGGGTCGATGTGGGCATGCTCTATAACCCGCGTTTATTCAAAGTGCTGGATGCTGAAGCATTATTTGTAGATATTAAAGAAAACGGTAAGCAGCAATACACACGCGATATCCTGCACGTAACCGGCATCCTGGGCGGCGATACCGTTACGGTATTCGTAAACCACTGGCCTTCCCGTAGCGGTGGTGAAGCTGCATCTGCCTGGAAAAGACAGAAAGCTGCCAGTGTATGTAAGGCTATCATAGATAAGAAAGTTGCCGAGAATCCTAATGCTAAAGTGATCCTGATGGGAGATCTTAACGATGATCCGGTAAGCCCGAGCGTGGCCGAGATCATCGGTGCAGGCGGTGATAAGGATAAGGTAAAGCCTGGTGGCATGTACAACCCATGGATGTCTTTCTTTAAAAAAGGGATTGGTACCCTGGGCTTTGGCGATTCCTGGAATCTGTTCGACCAGATCATTCTGTCTTATGGCTTCATCAATAAGAAAAATGCAGGCTGGTCTTTTTACAAAGCAGAAATCTTCAAACCAGCTTACCTCATCAGTAATTTCGGGCGTTATAAAGGATATCCGCATCGTTCCTTCTCCAACGGAGTATGGATCGATGGGTATGCCGACCACTTTCCGACATGCATTTACCTGATTAAGGAAGTGCAGCCTTAAAAATATGATTACGTAACAATTCTCTTATGGTGTACTGTGCAGGCAGTACACCATAATACTTTAGTACAGCATTATAGCCAATTTGTCCGTATATTTGGCCTCGATTTGTTTTTACATTTTATAGAAATACCTAAAGCAATTAGTTTATGATAATAGAACCTAGAATGAGAGGGTTTATATGCCTTACGGCACACCCTGCAGGCTGTGCGCAGAACGTAGTGAACCAGATCAATTATGTAAAAGCGCAAGGTCCGGTCGAAGGCCCTAAAAGAGTATTGGTTATTGGTGCCTCAACCGGTTTTGGGTTGTCATCACGCATCACCAGTGCTTTCGGTGCTAACGCAGCCACGATCGGTGTCTTTTTTGAAAAAGCCCCTCAGGAAGGAAAAACCGCTACTCCGGGATGGTACAACACTGCCGCATTCCAGGATGAAGCAGAGAAAGCAGGTCTTTATGCCAAAAGCATTAACGGCGATGCCTTCTCCGACGAAGTAAAACAACAAACGATAGCGCTGATCAAGAAAGATCTGGGACAGGTAGACCTGGTGGTATACAGCCTGGCCTCTCCGGTGAGAACTAATCCCAGAACAGGGGTTACACACCGTTCGGTACTGAAGCCTATCGGTGCAACTTATACCAACAAAACTGTAGATTTTCATACCGGTGTAGTATCTGAAATCTCTATCGAACCTTGTAACGAAGAGGATATCAAAAACACCGTTGCCGTTATGGGTGGTGAAGACTGGGATATGTGGATGGATGTTATGATGGAAGCAGGTGTCCTGGCCGAAAATGCACTTACTGTAGCTTATTCCTATATCGGACCAGTACTGACAGAACCGGTATACCGTAAGGGTACCATCGGTGCGGCAAAAGATAACCTGGAGGCTACTGCCTTTACGATCTCTGATAAACTGAAATCTCTGAATGGCCGTGCGATTGTATCGGTAAACAAAGCCCTGGTAACACAGGCCAGCTCTGCGATTCCGGTTATTCCACTGTACATTTCCCTGCTGTACAAAATCATGAAGGAAAAAGAAATTCATGAAGGCTGTATCGAGCAGATGTATCGCCTGTTCAATGATCGTCTGTATAATGGTAATACCATCCCTACAGATGAAAAAGGACGTATCCGTGTAGACGATTGGGAAATGAGAACCGATGTGCAGGATGAGGTAGATACATTATGGGCTAAAGCAACAACAGAGACCTTGCCGGAAATCGGTGACCTGAAAGGGTATAAATCAGATTTCCTGAGCCTGTTCGGATTTGGTGTTGACGGAGTGGAGTATGGTACAGATGTAAACGAATTAGTACAGATTAAAGGATTACAATAGTTTTCAACTACATAAAAAAGAAGCGCACCGGATCCGGTGCGCTTCTTTTTTATGTAGTTATATGATTAAATCAGATTGTCCTTCTTTCCTGCAAGCAGGTACAGCACAGCCATACGTACCGCAACACCATTTTCTACCTGATCCAGGATAATGGATTGCTTGCTGTCTGCAACATCAGAACTTAACTCCACACCGCGGTTGATTGGTCCGGGGTGCATGATCACGATATCCTTCTTCACAGCATCCAGCAGGGATTTGGAGATACCGTAATACATAGAATACTCTCTCAGAGAAGAGAACAATGGCTTGTTCTGGCGCTCCAGTTGAATACGCAGCACATTGGCAACATCACACCATTCCAGCGTTTTGCGTACATCATAAGACACCTTTACACCCAGTGTTTCGATGTGTTTGGGAATCAGCGTTGGGGGTCCGCATACGATTACCTCCGCACCCAGTTTGGTCAGGCAGTAAATATTACTCAAAGCCACACGACTATGCATGATATCACCGATGATCGCAATCTTCTTACCCTTCAGGTTGCCCAGCTTCTCCGTCATCGAAAATGCATCCAGCAATGCCTGTGTAGGGTGCTCGTTGATGCCATCTCCGGCATTCACAATGCTGGCATTGATATGATTGGCCAGGAAATGCGGCGCACCGGTGGCAGAGTGTCTCATCACCACCATATCCACTTTCATGGACAGAATATTTTTAGCCGTATCGATCAGGGTTTCACCTTTGGATACAGAGCTGCCGGATGCTGCGAAATTAATCGTATCAGCACTTAAGCGCTTTTCGGCCAGTTCAAAAGAGATGCGTGTACGGGTTGAGTTCTCAAAAAATAAATTGACTATGGATGTATCACGCAGGGTAGGGACCTTTTTGATCGGTCTTTGCAGTACCTCCTTGAATTTTTCTGCAGTTTTAAGAATCAATTCGATATCCGATGGTAACAGATCCTTGATGCCTAAAAGATGTTTGACAGATAATGACATAATTTATTTTCCTAAATACGTTTGCTGATATTAAAAACTTAAATCTTGTGCGGGAAATTACTTGGTGCCGATCATAACGACCTCATCCTTGCCCTCATGTTCTTTCCAGAGCACTTTCACTTTTTGGTTATTGATCACATCTACAGACATGCCCACATAATCCGGTTGAATGGGTACTTCTCTGCTGAATCGGCGATCGATCAGCACCAGCAGCTCCACATGTTCCGGACGGCCAAAGTCCAGCAGGGCATCAAGCCCCGCACGGATACTGCGACCAGTGTACAGTACATCATCAATCAGGATCACTTTCTTGCCGGATACAGAAAAGTCCAGCTGGGTTTCCTGCGCCTGGTGTAATGATCCGCCGGAATTAAAATCGTCGCGGTAAAAGGTAATGTCCAGTTTGCCGTAAGGTATATGTATCTCCGGTAACAGCTGTTGCAGTTTCTGGTGTATTCTGTCGGACAGGAATACACCGCGCGGCTGCAGGCCTATAATAACCGTATCGGAAAAGTCCAGATGATTTTCGATCAGCTGATGCGCCAGACGGGTAAGCGTAATATCCAGTTCCTGTTGTGCGTATAATGATTTCATTACCGGGTATAATATTGTGATTAAGGTGCAATCCTGTACTGTGTCCAGGAGCTGCCTTCTTCTGTTTGTTCAAATACGATTCTGTCATGCAGGCGGCTTGCCCTGCCTTGCCAGAACTCTATTCTTTGCGGTTTGAGCTGGTATCCGCCCCAGTGTGCCGGTCTTTTCACCTCGCCCTGCGCTGCTACAGCTGCAAGAGACTGCTCCAGTACAGAACGGTCTGCGATGCGCTGGCTTTGCGGAGAGGCTATTGCACCGATCTGGCTGCCCAATGGCCTGGAATAGAAGTACTCATCAGAGTAAGCAGGATCTACTTTAGAGATCATCCCTTCTACACGGACCTGACGCTGCAGCTCGGGCCAGAAAAATACCATGCTGGCATGTGGGTTAGCTGCCAGTTCATGCCCCTTGTCGCTATTGTAATTGGTAAAGAAAACAAAAGAACCGTTTTCCAGTCCTTTAAGTAATACAATACGTGCATGTGGTTTGCCACTTGCATCAACAGTAGCCAGGGTCAGGGCATTTACCTCTATGCACTCAGCGTGCTGTGCTTCTTCAAACCATCTGGTGAAAAAAAGAACAGGATCCTTACCGGTTTCACTTTCAGAAAGTGTGGCCTGGCAATAATCCTGTCTGATATTGGCAATGTTTTTTGAAAATGAATCCATTTTCTTAATGGTTGCTATTGGTGGTGAAATTATTTTAAATCAGAGGTGTCCAAATATTTGAACATAACCCAGATCAATAATATTACACCAAAAATAGTCAGCGCCAATGAAGTGAAGTCACCAAATTTATCACCGATTTTATAAAAAGAGTTCAGTAATACAGATTGCATATCTAATTATTTTAAAGTCCTGCAAATTTAGTATTTAATTTCTATTTCTGAAAAAGAAAAAGCAGTATCTGTAGATACTGCTTCAAAAAACTTAAGGTCTTAACTTACCGTCAATGGCCTGATATACTTTTTTATCTGTGCCGCCGGTACTTTTATGTACAAAGGCTACCACATGAATATTGTCAAGGTTCCAGAATTTCTGCTTCAGATTTGTAGCATCATCCTTGTTGATTTTTAATTTGTAATTGGTTACAAATACACGACCAGCTTCTTTGTTCGGAATGCTGTCCAGGACGGCGATACCGTTAAACGGTGTGATAGACTGACGGAATACGTGGTTGTATTCATAGTCGTGGATCTCCGGTTCGATCTGCTCATCAACGATTTTGTCTTCTGTCAGGTAGATCGTCAGGAATTGCGGATCAGTAACCGCTTGTGTATAGGCCAGTTTTATGCGGATGTTATATTCATCTTTGGTTGCATCGTAACTGGTGGTCAGGGCCATATTAACCGGAGTGCTGCTGTTTTGAGATTTCACCGCCGCCAGCATAGCATCCCATTGATCCTTATTGCCCAGCAATGCACTTCCGGAAGCTACCGGCATTCTGTCAAAGCTGGCAGCAGGTTTGGCCGGATCGCCACCGTAGATCAGGTTAGTGATCAGTAGGCCGTCTCCCTCTCCATTGATGCCGGAACGTAAATCCTGTTTGCTCACACCATCTTTAGGCGAAGTAAGCGAACCGGCGTGGATGGTAACCAGTTTCAGTCTGCCCGGATTCTGTGACATCAGGTCTTCTAACTTTAACGCACCCGCAGGGCAGTTAGGACATCTTACACCCGAAAACTCTTCTATATAATAATTTTTGGTTTGTTGTGGTTCTACAGTAGTAACATAGGTAGAGTCTACAGCAGCCTCACCTGCAAAGATACCCACTGGCTGCTCTTTACAGGAGAACAGAAAAGATGCACCGATAAGGGCGGCAACCGCAGGAAAACGTTTTTGAAACATATGCGTTATGAAATTTATAGCTTTCAAAGTTAATTATAAATTAAGTTATTTGAAACTACTTTTTTTTAGCACGGATATTAGCTGTAATTTTATCGGTTATATATAAAAATCAACGCTGAACATGACGCAAGAGACTAAAAGACAAAGGCAGGTAGCACAGCTTATACAGGAAGAGATGAGCATGATCTTCCAGAAAGAAGGTATTAACGTGATAAAGGGTGGTATGGTATCGATCTCAAAGGTATCGGTAACCCCCGATCTGCTGGAAGCGCGCATATATTTAAGTTTATTTAAAATAGAGCACCCGGATGTGTTGATGGACGAGATTAAAGCCAAAACAAGTGAACTGCGTGGTGCACTGGGCAATAAATTACGCCATCAGCTGCGCAGAATACCGGAGCTGCAATTCTTCCTGGACGATACCCTGGATTATGTATTCAAAATGGAGGAACTGTTCAAGCAGATCAACGACGAGAAAAAGCCTTCTTCCGACACAGACGCTGAAGCTTAGACCGGCTGATGAATGTTGCGTTTCATATTGCATTAAGATACTTTAAGGGAAAGAAGACTGCCCAGGCGATCAATATTGTTACCTGGATCAGTATCGGAGCCATTGCACTCGCTGCGGCGGCAATGGTGGTGCTGTTTTCGGTTTATAACGGACTGGAACAGTATGTAAAGGGGATGTATACGTCCTTCTATCCTGAAGTGAGAATCACGCCTAAAGAAGGCAAGTTTTTTACATTTACGGATGTTCAGAAAAATGCCGTCAGCAAAGTGGCAGGCATAAAGTATATCGGCTATGCAGCTGAGGATATGGCCCTGCTGGACGGTGTCGATCATCAGAAAGTAATTACCCTGAAAGGGGTAGATAACAATTGGTTCCTGGTCAATGATATGGCCCCTCATATGACCGTAGGTACGGCCGCCTGGCCCAATGAAAGTACAGACATTCCCTCCAATATAGGTGTTGATATCGTTGCCGAAATGGGCATTGAGGTCAGCAATCCCTTTAATAAGATCAGGATATATTACCCTAAGGCCGATGGTCTGGGAGCAGGTGCTGTAAATGCAGAAGCTGCCGTGACCAGCCTGGATCTGGCGCCATATGCAGCATTCAATGTGCAACCCGAACTCGACGGACAATATTGCCTGGTGCCGATTGCAGCAGCGCAGCATCTGTTCGGAGTAGCAGGGCAGTATAGCTCTGTAGAAATATCATTGACCTCCCCGAAACTGGAAGCTGAAGTAATCGATAAAATAAAAACGATACTGGGCAAGGACTTTACCGTTCAGAGCCGCCTGGAGCAGAATGCTACCCTATACATGGTCACCAAGACCGAAAAGTGGGCTATTTATGGTATTCTGTTGCTGGTACTGATTATTTCTTCATTCAACATGGTTGGTTCCTTATCCATGCTGGCAATTGAAAAAAGGACAGATGTAGCCATTCTTAAATCTATGGGCGCAACCCCGGTACACATCCGCAGGATATTTATAACAGTGGGGCTCTTGCTCGCGCTGGCCGGTGCGCTCATCGGAATGATCCTAGGTCTGATTGTCTCCCTGATCCAGATACGCTTTGGTTTTATATCTATGGGCGATGGTTTTATGGATGCCTATCCTGTGGCCCTTAAAGGGGCAGATTTTATACTGGTACTGATCACCGTACTCAGCATAGGGTTGATTGCAGCAATATATCCTGCCCGTAAAGCAGCACGACAATTAATGATTTTCAGAGATGAATAAAACGCTATTATCTTGATTACTTCACTGCCCATTCATATCCAATCGCCGGAACCATTAATTCAACATCAGGATAAACTGATGCTGATCGGGTCCTGCTTTACGGAACATATCGGTAAACGATTGAGCGATGCGAAGTTTCGTGTAGCGGAAAATCCGAACGGAATTCTCTTCAATCCGCTGAGTGTGGTGAAGAGTGTGCAAAGCTATATGAATGCAGAGGTGATCGAAGCATCAGACCTTTTTTACCTTAATGAAATCTGGAACCACTGGGATTTTCATACCCGGTTTTCAGAAGTAGACCAGCAGCGGGCGCTGGACGAAATGAATGCTTCTATTCGCAATGCACATACCTTCCTGAAAGAAGCGGACTGGCTTATGATTACACTGGGGTCCGCTTTCCAGTATTTCCTGAATGAGGGTGACCGTGATGTGGCGAACTGCCACCGGGCACCCGGACAATGGTTTGAGAAAAAGCTGTTGTCCATAGCACAAATCAGTGCTGCGCTGGAAGAAATGATAGGCCAGTTAAAGGAGTTTAATCCCTACCTGAATATCATTTTCACCATCAGTCCTGTACGACATATTCGTGATGGCGTGGTGGAAAATAACCGCAGCAAGGCCAGGCTGATAGAATCGGTGCATGAAATGGTGCAGCAATATGCGCACTGCCATTATTTTCCGGCTTACGAGCTCATTATAGATGTACTCCGCGATTACCGCTATTACGATATCGATATGGTACATCCCAACTTCGCGGCGACCAGTGCTGTGTGGGAGCAGTTCTATAAAGCTTATTTAAGCCCGGAGGCACAGTCTGTAGCGACAAAAATGCTGGAGCTGAGTACCGCAGCCAATCATAAAGTACGTTTCCCGGAGACGCAGGCCTACGAAAAATTTCGAAGCAGCCAGTTACAGAAAATTGCACGATACGAAAAGGATTATCCCTATATAGATTTCGGCAGAGAGAAAACGATCTTTAATGCGGATTGATGCAAGCTTTTAGGAAGCTGCAATTTCCGGATCGGTATGAATAAGCTGGTGGTATAAACCAGTCTGTGCCAGCAGGCTTTCATGCGTACCTTCTTCCACAATATTTCCCTTCTCCAGTACGATGATCTTATCTGCTTTGCGGATAGTTGATAACCTGTGTGCAATCACTATAGCCGTACGGCCCTGTATCATCTGCTCAATCGCATGCTGGATCAGGATCTCCGATTCACTGTCTATAGAAGAGGTAGCTTCGTCCAGGATAAGGATAGAAGGGTTGAATAATAATGTTCTGGCAAAGGATAATAACTGTCTTTGTCCCTGAGATAAGGTATTACCTCTTTCCCTTACATTAAACTGATAGCCGCCAGGCAAACGCATGATAAAGTCATGAATACCCAGTGTCTTACATACATTAATGGCCTGTTCGGTACGGATGGCGGGGTCTTTAAGGGTAATGTTGTCCAGTATCGTTCCGGAGAACAGGAATACATCCTGAAGTACTACACCAATATGTTTACGTAGAGCATAGATATCATAGTCTTTCAGCTCTATATCATCAATATAGATATGCCCGTTTTTGATCGGGTATAATCTGCTGAGGATAGAGATGATTGAGCTTTTTCCGGCTCCCGTATGGCCTACAAGGGCGACTGTTTCGCCGGCTTTAACACTGAAAGATATATTGCGCAGCACTGGAATGCCTTCTTTATACTCGAAATATACGTCTTCAAAACGGACATCTCCTTTTATTACTTGTGCTTGTATGGCACCATTTTCTTGTAAAAATTCCTTACTGTCCAGCACCTGCATGACCCGCTCACCGGCTATAAGGCCCATCTGTAAGGTGTTGAACTTATCTGCCAGCATACGCAACGGACGGAACATCAGGTTGAGGTACATATTGAAGGCAATGATCGTACCCTGGGTTACCTGGTAATTGAGCATGCGGGTTGCACCCCACCATACCAGTAGTCCCAGAGACACTGCCAGTATAATCTCTACAACAGGAAAGAAGATAGAGTAGGCCATAATGCTCTTGATATTAGCATCGCGGTGCTCTTTATTAATGGCGTTGAATTTCTTTTGCTCTTTTTGCTCAGCGGCAAAACTCTGTACAATATACATTCCGGTCAGGTGTTCCTGAACAAATGCATTTAATGCAGAGATCGCATTCCGCACTCTTTTGAACGATTTGTTGACACTCTCTTTGAACCAGTAGGTGGCTAAGAGCAGCAGAGGAAATACAGCAAGGCTGACCAGGGTTAAACGCCAGTCAGTATATAGCATAATCCCGATCAGCGCGATAATGGTCAGTACATCGGCCAGTATGGAAATAAAACCTTCGGAAAAGATATCATTGATCGATTCAATATCATTGATGGTACGGGTGGTCAGTGTACCGATAGGCGTATTGTCATAATAGCTCAGGTTCTGGTAAATCACTTTTTCATGCACCTTACGGCGAATGTCATTTACCACTGTCTGGCCCAGCCAGCTGGTTACAAATGAGAATATGAAACGTAGTGCCGTCTCCAGCAGTAAGAGTCCGAACTGGATTATGGCAATATAGATCAGGCCTTGCAACAGCTTGTTCTCTATATAATGATCAATGGTGTACTGGATGAGGTAGGGGCGGAACGGGGTGAGCACCGCCAGAATAATGCTCAGGCTTATACTGAGCCATAGCTTAGACTGATACGGTTTGCCAAAAGATAAAATACGGAGCAGTAAATTGCGGTCAAATTTCTTCTTCTTTCCTTCCAAGATCCTCTGTTTTGGGTGCAAAGATACTTCAATATGCCTTTGCGAAATATTATCAATAAGCTAAAAAAAGCAGCGATACTATCGCTGCTTTTTAAATAAAATAAGTCAAATTAAGATTGTATAGAATCATTCAGGTCATTATCAACCAGGATACGACCACAGTGCTCACATACGATGATTTTTTTGCGCTGCATGATCTCTGTCTGACGTTGAGGAGGGATCACGTTAAAGCAACCACCACAGCTGTCTCTCAGTACAGGTACTACAGCCAGGCCGTTTTTGTAGCTTTTGCGGATACGCTCATAAGCGCTGAACAGGCGGGCATCAACTTTAGATTTAGCGTCTTCAGAACGTTTTTCCAGTTCTGTTTCTTCTTTCTCTGTTTCTTTGATGATTTTTTCTAATTCGTCTTTCTTCTGAGCCAGCATGTCTTTTTTTGCATCCAGCAGATTGTTATTCTGGTTACGTACTGCTTCACGCTCCTGTAATTCAACCAGCGCATCCTTTACGTTTTTATCGCAAAGACGCATTTCCAGGTTCTGCATTTCCACTTCTTTGGACAGTGCTTCGAACTCACGGCTGTTTTTTACATTATCCTGTTGCTTTTCGTATTTAGCGATAAGGGCTTCAGCATCTTTTTTCGCATCTTTACGGGAGGTAATATAATCATTGATCGTTTTTACCTCTGCTTCCAGGTTATTAATGCGAGTCTGTAAACCTTCTATATCATCTTCAAGGTCTTTCACCTCCATTGGTAATTCTCCCTTTAACGTCTGTAATTCGTCAATTTTGGAATCAACTTTTTGTAAAGAAAGAACTGCAACCAATTTTTCTTCAATAGAGAAGTCTTTTGCTACTGTAGCCATATTAGAAAAAATAATTTATCGGGTTTGTTTTTGTTGTCGACAAATAAACAGCAAAATTAGGAAATTTTTTATTTATAATAGCATCAAATATTTCCACGGTAAATTGTTCACTCTCATAGTGACCGATATCGGCAATAATAATCTTCTGTTCCGCCTCAAAAAACTGGTGGTATTTATAATCAGCCGTGATGAAAATGTCGGCCCCTGCTGCCATCGCATCAGGTAGCAGAAAGCTGCCGCTGCCTCCGCAAACGGCCACTGTGCGGATTTGTTCTTTTACGATGCCCGTATGGCGTATGCAGCCGACCTGCATCGTATCCTTGATATGGTGGAAGAAGGTACTCCAGTCTGCCGGTTCTGCCAGCGTTCCGATCATTCCTGCCCCAATAGTTTGATTGGTATTGGCCAGTTGGATCAGCTCATAAGCTACCTCCTCATAAGGATGGCTTTGCTGCAGTGCTTTTAATATGGCCTGTTTAAGGTGTACCGGAACCAGTACTTCTATTTTTACCTCATCTACCACTTCTCTTGCGCCACCAGCAACCCCGATAGCGGGATTGCTGTCTTTACTGCCCCTGAAAGTTCCCCTTCCCTGCAGGTTAAAGCTGCATTCCCCGTAATGGCCGATTTGTCCGGCGCCGGCAGCAAACAAGGCATCTCTTACGGTGTCAGCATGATCGTAAGGTACATAAGTGTATAGTTTATATAAGTTCTGGTTTGTCGGGCGCAGGATCCTGCAATCGTTCAGCCCCAGCTTTTCTGCAATTTTGCGGTTCACGCCAGCCTGCATATTATCCATATTGGTATGGGCAGCATAAAGCGTAATGTTATGGCTGATCGCTTGTATAATACAGCGCTCGACCATGTTCTTTCCCGTAATGCGTTTGATGCCGGAGAAGATCAGCGGGTGGTGTGCAATGACCAGGTTACAGTTCCGGCTCAGTGCCTCTTCAATGACTTCTTCTGTGATGTCCAGCGTTAATAATACGCCGGTACATTCCTGTTGTATATTGCCAACCTGTACGCCGCAGTTATCATAGCTCTCCTGGTAGGGGAGTGGGGCGAACTGTTCTATCTCCTGAATAATATCTTTAATTTGCATATGCTCGTTCGGCGGTAAATGGTGTAAAACGTAAATATATGAACATCAAAATTAAGGAAAACGCTTTATTGGCACGCATAGCCGCCCGTTCTTTGCGCAGCGAACGTATGGCCATTACTGTTGGATGCACTATATATTTATGGAAAACAGATGCGGCAACCTTTCGCTCAGATTCTTGCTGGGTGCGGCATGAGCTTAAGCATGTAGAACAATACCTGCGTTACGGATGGACTCTTTTTCTGCTTTGGTATACATGGGAGTCATTGGTGCATGGCTATCGGAATAACCGTTTTGAGATAGAAGCGCGCGCGGCAGAGAATGATAAAACCATCCTGGAGACTTATCTTTTTACAGCCTGATTTGGCTTTATTTTAACCTTTACATTAAGCTTTTTTACCTCATTTATACATATTTGTTGGTACAGCTATTTAAATTTACGTTAACTTTGGTAGGCTTTTTTGTCAAAGAGCATCAATTATATAGACATAAGTTTTAAATAGTAAACATGAAATTTCAAATCTCCTCACTCCTGTTACTCTCTGGTATGATTACCGGCGGTACTATGAGTCTGCATGCCCAGGATGGTAAAGCACCTGTTGCATTAAACAGTTCCATCGTGGTAAACAATGGTAAAGTGATGACCTCCTTCAGAGGGCAGAATGTTACTGTAAAGGGACTGGAAAAGCAATTGACACAATTGCTGAACCTGCCTTCTGGTTACTCTTTTACAGAAGAAAAAACCACGACTGACCAGCTTGGGTTTACCCATACTGCATACCAGCAGTACTTCAGAGGGGTGATTGTAGATGGCGGATTATTGCTGGTACACAGCAAAGCTGGTATCCTTCAATCGATCAACGGTTATGTAGCTACAGTATCTGATGTAAGTACCAACAGCTCATTCGATGAGTTTAAGGCCGCTGATATTGCTCGTAATGCAATGGAAATTACAAGTCAGTTCCGCGCTTATCCAAGCCCGCTGACGATTGTGAGCATTGATCCTAAGCGTAATGAACAATATGCGCTGGCATATAAAGTTCGAGTAGATGGCCGTTCCAAAAACGGTAACATCGTTATGAGCAATGTATATATTGATGCCAATTCAGGTGATGTTCTGGAAACAGAAAACCTGATTGCACACCAGGATGTAAATGCAGTAGCACATACATACCTGAGTGGCCAGCAGAATATCGTGGTGGACAGTGTAGGACCGCATTATCGTTTGTTTGATAATGAGCGCCACATTACTACCCTGAATGCTGCCGGTTCTGAATATAATCAGAATGCCAATACTGGTGCAGACCTGTTTCCTCAGGCAAATGAGTACCGTGATACTTCACTGACCTGGTCTCCAAGACTGGCACTGATGACTGTGCGCCTGCAGAATGTTGGCAGCAGCAGCAACCTGTTTACCAATATCGGATGGGGTACCGGCGCGTTCCCTGCAGGTATGGTTATGTCAGATGTAGCGACCAACCCATCAATGGCAGCATGGCCTGATATTAAATTCAACTCTACCACTTTACCTTTAATTACCCGTAACCTGTTCATTTATCCTGAAGCGGGTAAAACGTATACCGGTATGTTCGGTAAGCTGAACCTGAACAACGGTAATTCTACAGATACTGTTTCCTTCGATATCAACATTACCGGTACCGGCTCATTCCCATGGAGTGATACGGCAAACAACAACGGTAGTTATATTACGGCGAATGTTGCCAATCCGGCACTGGATGCGCACTGGGGTATCGAACGCACATTCGACTATTACCAGTCAGTGTTCAACAGAACAAGCTATGATAACAACGGTGGTCCGGTAGTTAACTATGTAAATGGTATCTGGCCGACTTCTTACACACAGAACAATGCAGCTGCAATGCCTTCTCCATATAACTCTATGGTTTATGGTATGGGAGATGGTGTTTATACCAATCCATTTGTAGCTATCGATGTTACCGGCCACGAGTTTACACATATGGTAGTAGAGCACAACGGTCATAATGGTCTGCGCTACAGAGGTGAGTCTGGTGCGTTGAACGAATCATTTGCCGATATCTTCGGTACCTGTGTAGAATTCTATGCAAAACCGGCAACGGCTAACTGGACTATCGGTGAGCAGGTATATATCAATGGTGATTATATGCGCTCTATGGCTAATCCTAAAATCAGAAATAATCCGGATACTTACGGTGGTCAGTACTGGATGGATCCAACCAATCTGAATAATGATAATGGTGGCGTACACTACAACAGTGGTCTGCAAAACAAATGGTTCTACCTGTTATGCCAGGGCGGATCTGGTACCAATGATAATGGTTACAGCTATAACGTAACGGCTATCGGTATGGAGAAAGCAGAAAAAATTGCCTACAGAAACCTGACCGAGTATATGACCAACAGAGCAGATTATGAAGATGCTTATAATGGTAGCTTACAAGCGGTACTGGATCTGTATGGCAATGATACCACTTCTACAGAGTATAAAAATGTTAGAGAAGCATGGTATGCAGTAGGTTTAGGTGCAGGCGGTCCTGTAGGTATCCGCAAGGTAGATGTAACCAACTCAAACATCAATGTATTCCCTAATCCGGCAAGCAGCAACCTGAACATCAATTCTACCCTGAATAAAGCAGTAGAAATGCAGGTGATGAATGCGCTGGGCCAACAGGTACGTACACTGCAAGTGAAGAACGGCAGCAATGCATTCGACATCAGCAGCCTGCCTAAAGGTATGTATATGCTGAACTTTGTAGTAGATGGTAAATCATATACACATAAAGTATCAGTTCAATAAGCACAGTTAAGAGTACACATAAAAAAGG